>JAANMV010000034.1_pt1 | contig 138611 bp, 113 predicted proteins | sample 7279661 | NCBI WGS metagenome assembly JAANMV01 (sample SAMN14094540, study PRJNA606508) | bioreactor metagenome | isolation source: A lab-scale SPAN reactor treating ammonium-rich wastewater day 121 | place: Ireland: Galway | collected 2017-05-16
GGTCTGTATTCTGTTGCTTGTCGCCCACGTGAATCTCCTTTCTTCTTCTATCCCCCCGTCCAACATGTGCTCACCGGACATTCGTCGCGGCGCTTCTTCAACCAAAATCTTATAAGGCGGCGTGCGTAACCAGCAAAAACTCCATCGGGTCTTGCGGCAGCCCGTCTTTGATAACCTCAAAGTGGAGATGAGGCCCTGTGCTTGTAATTCCTGTATTGCCTACGAGGCTGATCGGCTCGCCTCGCCGCACTACCGATCCCGTTGTTTTTAGAATCGAACTGTTATGTTTGTACACCGTCATGTATCCATCACCGTGAGAGAGCATTACGACGTTTCCGTATTCGTACGTCCAACTTGAAAATACCACGTAGCCGTGTGCTGCCGCGTACACTGGTGTTCCCTGTTTGGCAGCGAAGTCAACTCCGTAATGCTTCTCTTCTGGATTGAATTTCTGCGTCACGATGCCTTCTACCGGCGTGAGAAGCGGAAAACTTGCCCTTAGTCCGCCGCCGGTTTCTGTTACTGTTCTGCCCGCCTGCAATACGCGGGCCGGACTTGCGACTTCCGGTTCTTGCGGCTCGGTTTGTTCCTGTTGCTTCGGTATAACCGTCTGCAACTCCGGTTGGCTTGGAACAGAACCGCCCGCCTCAGTCCGCCCTCCCAACGCTTTGCGAAGCTGAGTGTTATAGTCTTTCAGAATGCCGATTTCTTCAGCCAGCGATTCTATACGGGTGCGGGTTTCTTCCTCTGCGCGCTTTCGGGCTTCGTCATCCGGCGTTACGCCAACAAGAATACCCAACGGAGTAAAACGGAACACGAGGAGAAAAACGAGGAAGAATACCGCGACTATCGCGCTCCCCCATAGTGCAAGTGTCGCCCTGCCAGCTTTGAAGCTTCTCGGACTGCCTCCTTCACCCTGCGGAACGATTAAGACTTCGTACGACCGGGATCTTTTTCTACGATTGTTCCCCAGAAGAGGCACTCCAACACCTGCGAAAAATTTGCTCGAAAATATACTGAAAAGAGGGCGGAATGTCAACGATGAATTCCGCTAACACATTTACAGATTTACGGTTGGCGGGATTCGGGTTTGAAGGATTTCCAACGGCCTAAGACATATTCGTTCATCTTTTTCTTGTAGACTTCCCTGTCGAAACCGAGGGCATGACGACGTAATTCCTTTGGGGAGAAGGTTGTTTTGTTGAGAGTTCGGATTGCCTCCACGAGGGATTCCACGGTTTGCTCCTTAAAGAGAATGCCGGTTTTTAGATCGTCTGAGTCGAGAACTGTCTCCAACGCCCCTCCCTTTGCGTAAGCAATTACGGGCTTTCCCGAAGCCATTGCTTCAAGCGGCACAATGCCGAAATCCTCTTCGCCCGGAAAGACGAGGGCTTTGCATCCGGCAAAGTGTTTCCTGAGAACTTCATCCGGCTGCCAACCGAGAAACTCGATGTTTGGTTTTGCCATTGAACGCAGCTTCTCATCGTCCGGCCCGCTGCCGATGATGACGAGTTTCTCACCCGTTCTGTTGAATGCCTCGATCGCAAGGTCAATACGTTTGTACGGGACGAATGCGCTGACAATCAGAAAGTAATTGCCCGGAGTTTCAGAAAGCTGAAAGAGAGAAGTATCAACAGGAGGGTAGATAACATCGGCCTCTCTTCCATAAATCTTGCTGATGCGTTGCTGAACGTTCCGCGAATTTGCTATAAAAAAATGCGGATTCTTCGCCGTTCGTACATCCCATCTCCGAAGATAATTCACAAACAGTTTCATTCCTGCACGCGTCAACAAACCGGAAGAATTCTTTCCAAAATATTCATCATACAAATTCCAGATGTACCGCATCGGCGTGTGGCAGTAGCAGATGTGCAGCGTCTCCGGTTTGGTTCGGACGCCTTTCGCCACGGCGTGATTGGATGAGATGACGATATCGAATTCGCGGAGATCAAGTCGCTCAATTGCCGTCGGAAAGAGCGGCAGATAATGGCGATACCGTTTCTGCGCAAAAGGAAGATGCTGAATGAACGAAGTCCTGATTGGCATTGCTTCGATGGTCGGCGAGACGGAGCCTTTCACGTGAACGAGGGTGAACAACGTTGCGTCGGGAAAAACTTCGCACAGCGCTTCAACGCATTTTTCTCCCCCGCGCATGCCGGTAAGCCACTCGTGCACGATGGCAATACGGGGCTGTTTGTGTGATTCTGTTGTCATGTGCAGCAATATATGAAGAGATTCCTTTCTAATCACCCGCCCAGCCGTTGCATGCCCGCTTAGTTGACACTTTCTTTTGAAAGAAAGTGTCCAAAGAAACTTTCAAAATCGTAACGCCCGATTCAATCACTACCCGCATGCTATAAGTTTCGGTGCTGAAGGAAATGGAAAACGAACACGATGTGCAGTTTCACCGAAACTTAAACCCTTCGATTGAATCTTTGCCTTCGCACACTGCCGACGATTTTGGGGCTATGATCCGGGTGCGCCCAAGATTCGTCTAATGGCCTTACGTGAGCCACATCGAATTTTACATGTCACCGATCTCTGTTGCATCCCTTCCACCCTGTACCTATATTTATGAAAATTCATTCATTGGCAAAGGGACTGCGCAGAGCGTGACTATTCTGCTGGGGCTAATAATTCTGGTTGTGCTGTTTATGGCGGGTGTCTCGCTTCTTCTGCTGGTCATCGGTCCCGTATTGCTGCTTCAGCCTCATCGGCGAACCACCGAATGGTATCGCGAACGGACAAAGATCCTTCGACCCTCCGATCTCGAACTCCCGAACGAAGATATTCATCTCACAACCAAAGAAGGCTTCGATCTGAGCTGTTGGCTCATCAAAGCGGAGTCAAAGGCACGCGGGACCATTGTCATTCTGCACGGGGTGAGCGAAAGCAAAATTGCCGGACTGCCGATGGCGAAGGAATTTCACGATCGCGGGTACAATGTATTTCTGTATGACTCGCGACGCCACGGCGAAAGCGGTGGCAGGTACTGTACGTACGGATATCACGAGAAAGTCGATGTCCAACATGCGCTGGATTATCTCTTTGAAAGAAAAGATGTTCAAGTCGGAAAAATCGGCCTCTTCGGCTGGTCGATGGGGGCGGCGGTTGCCATTCAGGTTGCGGCGATTGACACACGCGTGCATGCCGTTGTTGCCGAAAGCGGCTTCGCAACGCTGCGCACGGTGTTCGATGATTATCAGAAACGGATGATCAAGCTTCCGTGGCATTATCTTCGCAACATCGTCATCAAGCGCTCTGAGTTTCTTGCTGATTTCAAGGCAAACGATGTATCCCCCGTCGATGCTGTGAAGCAGATGCGCGTTCCTGTTTTCCTGCTGCATGGCACGGAGGATAATCTCATCAAATACAACTACTCCGAGAAAGTCTTTGCCGCGGCCAATGAACCGAAAGACCTGTGGCTCATTCCCGGCGCCCGCCACCACGATATGATGGAAGTTGGAGGAGAAGAATACACCCGCCGTATTACGGAGTTTTTCGAGAAGTACTTGCAGTAAACGCCGTCCGCTGACTTCATCTAACATGATCTCAAAAGGAATCACCGTTTTCGCCCCCGCAACCATCGGCAACGCGGGTTCGGGATTTGACGTTATTGGCATCGCAATCGATAAGCCCGGCGATATTGTTGTTGCCTCACGCAGCAAACAGCCGGGACTTCATTTTTCGTTGAGAGTTTCGTCAAGAGAAGTCCCGCCTGATTTGAGCAATGTTGCGGCACACGTTGCCCAACTCATGTTGGATGAGTTCAAGCCCGGCTTCGGTATCGATCTGACGCTTCACAAGAAGATGCCGGTCGGGTCGGGCCTCGGCAGCTCCGCGGCAAGCAGTGTCGCCTCTGTTGTCGCAGTAAATGCGCTGCTTCCCAAACCGCTGAAGCGCATCGATCTGTTGCGCTTCGCGCTTGAGGGTGAACGCCTCGCCAGCGGTTCCATTCATGCGGACAACGCGGCTCCCTCGCTGTTAGGCGGAGCGCAACTTGTCCGTAGTTACACTCCGCTTGACGTTGTTGCGCTGCCTGTTCGTAACACGATTCTATGGGTGGTTATTCACCCGCATCTTGTTGTCAGAACTGAAGATGCACGGAGTGTGCTGCCCGCAACTGTGCCGATGCAATCGGCAATTCGTCAATGGGGAAACGTCGGCGGGCTGGTTGCGGGTCTTGCCCGCGGCGATGCGAGCCTCGTCGGCAGAAGTACGGAAGATGTAGTTGCCGAACCGGTTCGCGCAAAGCTTGTCTCCGGATTTCACGAAGTAAGAGACGCCGCGCTGGAAGCCTGCGCGTTCGGTTGCACATTGTCCGGCTCCGGACCAGCGATGTTTGCTGTTGCATCGTCTCTTCAATCGGCGAAGAAAATAGCTGCGGCAATGAAGAAAACGTTTGCCCGAGTTGCAAACGCAAAAGCCGATGCTTTCATTTCACGCATCAATATGCGCGGGGCAACGATCATCCGGTCATGAAATACGTCAGCGTCACTGGTCAATCTACCTCAACCTTTCGCGAAGCGCTGTTCAGTGGCACCGCGCCTGATGGTGGGTTGTATGTTCCGGAAACATTGCCGCCATTTGATGCAAGCCTCCTCAGAGAGAATTCCGAATCAACACTTCAATCAACGGCAACAGAAATTCTCTCACCATTTGTTGACGAGATATCAAGAGAGAATCTCGCGGCAATCATCTCCCATGCGTTGAATTTCCCCATTCCGCTTGTGAATCTGCAGGACAATATCTACCTGCTCGAACTCTTTCACGGGCCTACACTTGCATTCAAGGATGTCGGCGCTCGGTTCATGGCGCAGGTGATGTCACATTTCCTTGAACATCAACAACAGGATGTCACAATTCTCGTCGCTACGTCGGGTGATACGGGAAGCGCTGTTGCGCATGGGTTCTACAACGTGCCGCATGTTGAGGTGTTCATTCTCTATCCCTCCAATAGAATCAGCCCTCTGCAACAGCAACAGATGACGACACTCGGCGGCAACATCACAGCCGTTGAAGTGGAAGGAACGTTTGATGATTGTCAGAGACTTGTGAAGGCTTCGCTGAATGACGGTGATTTGCTGCATCAACGTAAAATCACAAGCGCAAACTCCATCAACGTTGGCAGGTTGCTGCCGCAGATTTCTTACCATGCGTGGGGATTGATTCAACTGCGCAGGCTTTTTAACCAGAACGACGACCCGATGGTTGTTGTGCCGAGCGGCAATTTCGGCAACATGACTGCTGCCGTATATGCGAAGAAAATGGGCGTACCGATTCGCAATTTCATTGCTGCAACGAACGCGAACGATGTGATGCTGCAGTATCTTCGCTCCGGGAAGTTTGAGCCGCGGCCGAGTATCCCGACATATTCAAATGCGATGGATGTAGGCAATCCGGGTAATCTCTCCCGACTGCAGGCATTGTATCGCGGAGATGTGCAGGAACTCAAGAAAGATATCGATGCCGTAAGCATCTCCGACGAAGAAACGCTTGAAGAAATCCGCCGGACATATGATGCAACCGGGCGAATTCTCGATCCGCATACTGCTGTTGGCGTTGCCGCCGCACGCAAGGCGCTTGAATGGACGACAAACTCTCCACCGATCATTGTTGCTGCGACTGCACATCCCGCAAAATTCCCTGACGTTGTAAAGAAGGCGATTGATATTGATGTGCCGCTGCCTGTATCATTGCAGGCGGCGCAAAACAGTCCGACTCACTTCATCACCATCCGCCCACGATACAGCGAGTGGAAAAATCTCTTACGCAGAACCCGCGGCAACAAATAGAGTTCACCGCACCGCAGATTGTATCTCCCCTCAAACTTCTCTATCTTTTTCACAACTTGAAAAGAATGAGAATGTTCCGCGCATATCGATTTATCTTGATCCTTCTTGCGTTTGCTTTAGGATGCAGTCGCGATGATGCCCCTGTGTCGCTCCGCGCCGGAGAGGTCTTTGCAAAAGCAAAGCAGGCAATGGCTCGTGCCGATCATGCGGAAACCAAACGGTTGCTTCGGGAAGCCTTGGGATTGTATGAGCGGGCGGGCGACATTCCCGGACAAGCGGAAACATCCTTGCTCTTAGGCGAAGCATATTCGGCGGCGGCGGGATTTGACAGCGCATTGACGTTGTTTGTGCAAGCAAGAAAGTTGTACCAGCGTGCGGGCGACAAGTCCGGTGTTCGGGCAGCAATTTTCGGACAGGCAGGTATGCATCGTGTGCGAGGAGAAGAGTGGCAGGCGTTTTCTGTGTTGATGGATCAGCATCGTCTCGAAGAAGCATTGGGGGATTCAGCGGGTGCCCGGCTGTTGAAATGGGAACTGGTTCCTGTATCGCGAGCCGTTGGTGATTTTGCGCTTGAACGCCGTTTGCTTGGCGAGTTGCTGAACGATTATAGTGTAATTGGGGATGATGCAATGCTTGCACGCGTTCATTCCGCGTTCGGCAACACATCGATCTCGCGTTCCGATTACGGCGAGGCGGTCAGGAATTTCGGAGCGGCATTGCCGTATGCGCTTCGTTCGCAGGATACACTGCTGACAATTCAAACATTCCTCTCGCTTGCTGTCGCATATGATATGTTGGGAAGGGAGAACGATTCGTTTCAAATGTTCACGGAAGGCATTCGCCGGACGGATATGATTTCCGGAGCGGATGCGTTGCGCGAAGAGATGTTGCTTCGCGTCGGCAACATTCACTTGCGCCGCAAGCGTTACGAAGAGGCACACAAGTTTTTCAATGCAGCGCTTCGAGCAGCAATCGGTTCTCAAAACAGGCTGACGGAGGCGTATGCTTTGCTTCAACTCGGTCACTGCCTCGACGCAACAGGCAATGCGGAGGCTGAGGCGAACTATCGGGCAGGAGCGGCGCTGCTGGAGTACATCGGCCTTCCCAAGGCAAACGCGTACGCGCAGGCATGTTTGGCAAGCCATGCACAGCAGAAGGGGCGGCTGAATGATGCTCTCGCGCTGTACCGGGAGGCAGTTGCACGATTTGATTCGTCGTGGGTGCCCGGTACAGGTGATGTTTTTAGTGACTGCGAGGCAGGTTTCTACGGCTCGCGGGATGGTTCGCCACACGAATCGCTGATAGAATTGTTGTTCAGACTGGGCAAGCCTGAGGAGGCGGCAGTTGTTGCCGACAGGGAGAGGCAAAACAAGCTTCTGCGAGTGTATGCCACGATGAATATCAAGATGCGGGATGCGCGGCTGAATATCGCTCTCGCTGATCTGGCCCGCATTCGGGCGACACGAATCGGAGCCGAGCGGCAACTCGCGAAGGCATTCATGATGCGTGCCGAATCGCGGACACTTGGCGCAGAAGTACACAGCCGCTTGCTAAGCGCCCGCATCCGTACGTTTGAACTGGAAGATTCGCTCGCTGTCCGCAATCCTCATCTTCGTCCCGCTCTGACTGTGCGCAGTTCCTCTGTTGCGGACTTGCAGAAACAGATTCCCGACGGGGCCGCTCTCGTGACGTACATTCCAACACAACAATCGCTGCATATTTCCATCACTACAACACCGAAAAGCAGCGTGCACATTTCTGCCATCGGAAAAGAATCACTTCTCTCCCTCATGAATGAGTATCTCGACGTTCTCATGCAGATGAATGCCGAAACAAACAAGAACGATCTGCGCGTGCGTGAGCGTCGGCTTCGGGAACTCTCCGGCAAGCTCTATGCTGTATTTGTCCGCCCTGTTGTTCTTCACGCGTCCAATGCGAACAGCCTTTTTGTAGAATTGCCCGTCAGTCTTCCGTTCATTCCGATTCACGCGTTGCAAAGCGAGGGCTACACCGGAGAGTATGCACTCCGGCGATTCTCGATTCGCTATGTAACAGAAAGGGGCGGGGTAGGCGTGCAGCGACCACCGCTTGGTCAGTATCCTGTTGCTGTCGGGTTCGGCAATCGGGGGAGAACGCCGATTGATGCCGAGTATGAAGTGCGTGATGTGAAGGCATTCTACAAAGAAGCGCGGGTCTTCTTCGACCGGGAGGCTTCGCTCGGTCGTTTGCGTCAGGAAAAGGGCGATATCCTTCACGCATCGTTCGAGCTTGACTATCGGCCGGAGAATCCGGGACTGTCGTTTTTTGTATTGTCGGAAGGGGCGGCGTACGGCACGACGCATTTCCACCGGCTGGGAGAGATGTTCGCGGTTGCGCCGTTTCGCATAGTTCTGTTTTCCAATCTGGCGGATGCAGGATTGCATCCCGTGGTGCCGGGCATTTTCATGATGAACGGCGCTTCTGATATTATCATCAACAGTTACATTCCCCCGCGCAAAGCGAAGAAGTTCTTCAATGAACTCTTCTACACACATCTTCTTGCAGGAGAATCTGCGGAGAATGCGTACAGGAAATCGTTGTTGGAGATGATCGGGAAAGCAGATTACGCGAGCCCGCACATGTGGGCGGGATTCTCGTTGTGGTAGGGCCTACTCTGTTTTGATTCGTACTTTACCGAGACCGGCATCGATGCGGATGTTCATCCGGCTTTTTGCGGTTCTGTAGTTGTCGCTGATGTACTGATTGTCGCCCATTGTTTGAATGGACGAATCGAAGTCGATCCGCGAGACAAGGCTCTTCTCAAAGAACACACGCGCTCCGGCGTCTTTGGGAATAATGACCGTGCAGATTCCAAGCCCGACTTGTACATCGATGTCAACTTCACTCTGGCTCAGGCCTGCAAAGTCAAGCGTCGCCGCTCCGACCCCGCCCTCATACCGGAAGCTCTTGAAGTTTGCATTACCGAGATTCCGTCCGACAAACTTGCCGACTCCCGACTCGATGCTCATCTCGTCAATCGTGGATGTGTTCGGAGAGTCGAACACGAGCAACACATCGCTCGCCCCGGCCGAGAGTTTGAAATCCTTGACCTGAAGGCCCGTCATATCGAACGCCCCTTTTGCAACTCCCAACTCCACATCAAAGGAAATCGGAATGGCGCTGCTGAATTTGAGATCCCATGTGCCGCCGTCGATTCCTGAGATTTTGAACGTGCCCTTCTTCCCTCCTGATTCCTGAATATCTTCGCCGAGGGAGATATCAAGATACCCGACTCTGTTCCGGATATCGTACTTGAGCGTTGTCGGAAGGGATGATTCTTTTTTGGAATATCCCTCGGCAATAATGACCTTCTCGGCTTCGCCCCGCTCGATGTTGACCCGTCCGAAACCGGCAGAAAGAACGACGTTGATTTCCCGCTCGGTTGTTCTCCCGATTTCCTTCTTGCCGGAGTCGCCTGCGTGCACCTGGGTTGTCGACACAACAACAGCACAGAGCAGGTATGGGGTGATATGTTGCCGTAAGGTATTCATTTCTCTACGTATAGCTTACGTCAGGGAGGGCCGTATAGTTGCATGGAAACAAGGGGGTAAACGTCAATAATGCCTGATTCGATCCTTAAGTGATTTATACAACATTTCCCTTGCCCTGAAAATATGGGCTTTTACCGTTCCAATGGGGAGTTTGAGCTGGATGGCAATCTCTTCATAACTCTTCTCATCAACATGACGCATGTGAATGACTTTTCGATACTTCTCCGGCAGTTTTTTGATTGCCTCGTTCAGCATGTGAGCCCGCTGGTCACTGATCATATCCTTGTCGGTTTCGTATGAATCATCCGGCAGCTCGAACGAATAGTCGCTGTCTTTTGCCTCAATCGGCTTGTCGATGGAGTATGTTTGCAGTTTCCGCTTGCGGATATAGTCGATGCTGTTGTTTGTTGCAATCTTGTACAACCACGTACTGAACGCGTACTCCTCGTTGAAACTCGACAGCGATCCGAACGCTTTAATGAATGCTTCCTGCGTCAGGTCCTCCACCTGATGTTTGTCATGCACCATTCTGTAGATGAAATTGTAGATGGCATCGTGATACTTTTTCATCAGCCGTTTGTAGGCGGTGTTGTTGCCTTTGAGCGCAGCCTGAATGAGACGCGAATCTTCGGCGCGCGATTCCGCTTTCTGTTGTTCTTTGATTGAAAGCGTCTGATTGTGCGGGATGTTGCCTGAGGGTCCCTGAGGAGATGTTGCGGGCTCGGGTTGGGGGCGGCGTGCCGGACGCGTTTGCTTTGCCATTGAGTGGAAAGGGAAACTCTGATTTTGACATGAAATTACTGAAAAGCATCATAAGTAGCAATTGACTCAGGCAGATGAAATCCGTATGTTGAAATCGAATGAAGAACCGCGGGGACACGGAACGATGTCAGTTCCGATGCACCATCCTCCACAACAGGAAGGTTCTCAAGTCAGGAATATCGAATGTTCATAAGCTTTGAAGGTCTCGACTTCAGCGGCAAGTCCACACAGGCGAAACTGCTCGTTGAACAATTGAGACAACAGCGCCACACCGTCCACTTCATCCGCGAACCCGGGGGAACCGTCATATCGGAGAAAATCCGCGACATCCTTCTCGACAAGAATCATCTTGAAATGTCGGATGCGGCGGAAATATTGCTGTTCTCCGCCAGCCGCTCGCAACTTGTTCAGCAAGTCATCGCTCCGGCGCTGCAACGGGGCGACGTTGTGGTGTGCGACAGGTATTGCGATTCCACAACGGCGTATCAAGGGTACGGGCGCGGGCTCGGCCTTGAGGATGTTCAAACGATCAACCGCTTTGCAACGGGCGGAATCATGCCCGACCTGACGATTCTTGTGGATATTCCGATTGAGGAAATTGAACGGCGGAAAACGAAAGCAGGCCTGACATTCGACAGAATGGAGAGTGCCGGACGGGCATTCTATGAGCGTGTGCGGCAGGGCTATCATCAACTTGCCGCTGACGACCCCGGCCGGTGGTTTCGTGTTGACGGAATGCTTTCCATCGAGACAATACAAAAAGAAATCCGGAAGGCCGTTGAAAAGAAATCAGCGGCATTGGCCCGATGATTGGCGAAGAAGATTTTTGAGAATGAAACAGTATGTTCACAACGAGGAGAGATTCATGAAGCGAACGAAATATTTCGTGCTTGGTGCTGCGATTATTGGTGCGGTTGTTCTTTCAGTCGGGTTTGGCCCTCCGGTAGATACCGATTTCTTCTTCAAGATCAATAAAGGAATCGACATCTTCGGACGCGTCTATAAGGAAATCTCCCTCAACTACGTCGACGAAGTCGATCCCGAGAAATTCATGCAAGCGGGCATCAAAGGCATGCTGGGAACGCTCGATCCTTATACCGTGTTCATCGACAAGGAAGATGGCGATGAAGTCGAGATGCTGACGAACGGCCGGTATGGGGGCATCGGTGTTACGATAGGGGCACGCGACGGTTCTGTTCAGGTGATTAGCGTGATGGATGGACACGCGGCGCAGCGGGCAGGGATAATCCCCGGTGACAAAATCATCGAAATCGACGGCACGAAGGTGGCGGACAAGAATTCAAACGAAGTCCGTTCGTACATGCGCGGCGAACCGGGCACAGAAGTCAAGATTCTCATCCAGCGTGAAGGCGAGAACAAACCGATTCTCTTCGTTGTTGTGAGAGAGGATATCCGGGTGAAGAACGTGACGTACGCAGAGTTCATCGGCAACGGTATTGCGTACGTACGGCTCGAACGCTTCTCACGAAAAGCCGGCGATGAACTCCGGCAATCGCTGAAGGAGCTGAAGCTGAAGGGCGAAATCAAAGGGCTTGTTCTTGACTTACGCGGTAACCCCGGCGGCTTGCTTGACGCCGCCGTTGATGTTGTCAGCAAATTTGTAACGAAAGGAAACCTGATCGTCAGCACAAAGGGCCGCCGCCCCGAATCGGAAAAGCAATACAACTCCGTGGAGGAGCCCCTGTTGCCCGACGTGCCGCTGATTGTTCTCGTGAATCGCAGCAGCGCAAGTGCAAGCGAAATTGTGGCGGGCGCAATTCAGGATCTTGACAGGGGAATTGTCGTGGGCACCCGAAGTTTCGGCAAAGGGCTGGTTCAAACAATTGTGCCGTTGAATTACGGGGCCCAGTTGAAGGTCACCACGGCGCGCTATTACATTCCCAGCGGCCGAAGCATCCAGGAAATTGACTATATGCACAAGGACAGGAACGGTGTTTTTGCTACCGTTCCCGACAGTCTGAAGCGTGCCTTCAAGACGAAAGGCGGCAGAACCGTGTACGAATACGGCGGCATTACTCCCGATTCATCCGTCACCGAAACGGATCCCGGCCCGATGGTGAGAGAGTTGTTCCGCAAGTCGTTATTCTTCCGGTTTGCCAATACGTACTTCTCCGCACGCAAGACAGCGGAGTTTACAGGTGTCAACGAGTCTGTTATGAAGGAATTCCGCAAATATCTCGACGACCAGAAATTCGACTACAAGGAAGAAAGCGACGGCAAAGTGAACGAACTCCGGCAAATTGCCGAACGTTCGCATTACAGCAAAGAGGTTCTTGCCGATCTTGATCTTCTTTCAGCGGCTCTTGAAAAGGAAAAGAACAGAGGCTTCGACCGCTACCGTAATCACATCGAACGGGAATTGAATATCGAAATGATGGCTCGCGTCAAAGGGGAAGCCGGAAGAATTGCCGCATCGCTGAAAGGTGACAGCCAGCTTGACGTTGCACTTGCGTTGTTGAAGAACGGCAAAGCGAATCCCCACAAGATAAAGGGCTAAATGGATCCGCTCGCGCTTGTTCTTTTGCTGATAGCGGGGTGTATCGCGGGGTTTCTTGCCGGGTTCTTCGGTGTCGGGGGCGGGATTATTCTCGTCCCCATTCTGGTGTTCTATTTTCATCATATCAATATCTCGTCGCTTGTTGCTACGCATCTTGCGTTGGGAACGAGCCTTCTCATCGTCATCTTCGCATCCATTCCATCCGCCTATCAACATAACAAAAACGGCAACGTCCTCTGGCGCATCGTGTTCATCATGGGCGGGGCGAGCGTCATCGGGTCGATCATCGGGGCCAACATTGCCGCGGCGTTGGCGGGAAAAACGCTGCAGCAAATCTTCGCCACTGTTGTGATCATCGCGGCAGTACGGCTGCTTGTTGAACAGAAAGCCGGGAAGGTTGACAATGGAATAGACGGGAACACGATGAAATTAGGTGTTATTGGTTTGATTGTGGGACTTGTGTCATCGCTGGCGGGAGTCGGCGGCGGCGTGTTTGCGATTCCGATGATGTACTATTTCCTGCGCGTGCCGCTCAAGAAAGCGCTGGGGACATCGAGCGCAAGTATTGTGATTACGGCTCTTGCGTCAACAATCGGGTACATCGTCAAGGGCTGGACAACGATCGACGTGTATGCGCCGCAGATTTCCGATTTCACTATCGGGTTTGTTGATTACGTTCACTCCATTCCTCTCATTATCGGCACGGTTCCCATGGCGAAGTACGGCGCGATGGTGGCACACAAAACACATGCGGATAATCTCAGAAAACTCTACGCCGTATTCCTGCTTGCGATTGCCGTGAAAATGTTCTTCTTTTGACCCGGAAAATGCTCTCAACACAAAGGCTCGAAGTGACACGGAACTGCAAGAAGTTTCTTTATGAACCTTCGTGGTTCTATGTGGCTTCGTGTTGAAAAAATGTCTGCATCATTGTCCGATACAATCATCATCTACTGCGACGGCGCCTGTTCGGGCAATCAATCGGCGAACAACGCCGGCGGCTGGGGCGTTGTGATGAAGTACAAAGATCACATCAAGGAACTTCACGGCGGCGAGTGCAACACTTCCAACCAGCGGATGGAACTGACAGCCTGCATTAAGGCCCTTGAAGCAATCAAAGCAAAAGACAAGCCCGTTACCGTTTATTCCGACAGCGCCTACCTCGTCAACTGCATGCACCAGAAATGGTATGTGAGATGGAAGAAGAATGGATGGAAGAATGCAAAGAAGCAGCCGGTGGAAAACAAGGATTTGTGGTCAAGATTGCTGGATTTGCTCGACGGACTGAACGTGAAGTTCCACAAAGTGGAAGGCCACGCCGGCGTCGAGCTGAACGAGCGTGCGGATGAGCTGGCGAGGCTGGGGGCGGAGGAGGCGTGATGATTGTGGACGGTGTGGACTAAGTGGATCGGTTGGATTTCCCGGAGCGATTCTCGGTCCGCACGCGGTAAAGACGTTCAGTAAAACCACCTTCGCGCTCAACGGCTGCCGCTATTACCAGTCCTTCAATACCGGGAGCATTTTCCAGGGCGGCTATTAAGGTTGTTGTATCGCTCATCAACTTCTCCTGCGTTCATCTCAGCTTGTCAGGCAGCGTAACGGACTGGCGCTAACCTTCGTTGCAGTGTTCCTGCGGGCTGAAGCCGTTTTTACCCGCGATTGCAACGTCGGATTGAGCAACCGGATAGGCTGCGTTGCATTTATCTTTGATTATTAGATTATGAATGGAATTATCCTTTTGGTTTTACGTGAGTACTCCGCATAGTCAGGAAAATGTGCATGCAGAACCTGTTCCTCACTCACAACACGAATAGAGACAGCACTTGTGACGACCAAACCAATAATCACGGTAGAGATGGACAAATGACCAAAAATACTTGACCAAATCAATAATAACGCCGCAGTGTACATTGGGTGTCGAATAAACGCATACGGCCCACTTGACAACAATGGTCCTTCCTTCGGTTCTGCATCGACACTGAATTGTCCTGCCTGAAAACTTCTGCGTGCCCAAATACTTAACGCCACCGCTAATATCTGCATTGCAATTACGAAGGGTGAGGGTGAAAGCATGTTTCCCGAAATCAATAAGTATAAAATCGCCACAATTAAGATCGGAAGAGCGAATTTGGCAATCAGTTTCATTGTTTAGAGACCCCTTGATTTATTAAGCAGCTGACTGTGGTTATGCTGTTTCCATATATTACGCACCAGCTCCATGATTGTCCATTTGGCCGGACTGGTGCCGGTGTCACAGCGCAACGACTTGCCCAGCCACTTGACTATCTCAACTTCCCCTCAATCATCCTCACCAACTGTTCCAAATCTTCCTGCTTGTTCACGAAGTCCAGCTCGTCCGACTCGACGACGAGCAGCGGGCCTTTTTTGTAGCGGGCAATCCATGATTCGTAATGTCTGTTGAGTTGTTCGAGGTATTCCTTCTTGATGGATTGTTCAAAATCGCGGCCGCGCAAGAAAATCTGCTGCACAAGCGTGTCAACATTCGCACGCAGATAAATCAGCAAGTCCGGCGGACGGAGATATTCCGTCATCACGTCGTACAGCGCAACGTAGTTCTCGTAGTCCCGCTGCTCCATGTTGCCGATCTCGTAAAGGTTGCGGGCAAAAATCTCGGCGTCTTCGTAAATCACCCTATCGAGTATCACCGATTCCGGTCCTTCGGTGATTGCCTTGTGGCTGCGGAACCGGTTGGAGAGGAAATACACCTGCAGGTTGAACGACCATCGCTTCATATCGGCGTAGAAGTCGTTGAGATACGGATTGTCTTCTACCGACTCGAAGAACGGCTTCCATCCGTACCGCAGACTCAGCAATTGCGTGAGAGACGATTTGCCCGCTCCGATGTTCCCCGCAACGGCAATGAATACTTTCCGCTTCGACCGTTGCGCGCGGCGGGGTTTCTTCGATGCGCTTGCGCGCCGTTTCTTCACTGACTTTTTCTTCTTGTTCATTCGTGTCCTTCTTGGATGACCTTATACAGCATTTCAAGTCCGTCAACCGCCCGCGGTCCGGGACGTGAGACAATATCGGAATCAATCACAAAAATCTTCTTTCTCCGGAATGCGTTCAATGTTTTCCATTCGGGATACAATTGAGAAAGCTCGGCGGGGTTGGAAAGAATACCTGACATGAAAATAAGCACATCCGGATTGTCCTTCAACACTGCCTCGCGGCTGTACGCGGGATACGTTGACGACGTTTGCGCTGCGGTGTTCATCCCTCCCGCAAGTTCAATCAGTTCTGCGAGAAACGTTCCCCGTCCCGCAACGATAATCGGCTGGAGAGAAACAAAGAGCAACGTCTTGCGGCTTTTGGAAGAAAAGGCAGCGAGAACAATCGAGTCGGCGCGCATCTTGAGAGAATGCACAAGAGTCATTGCTTGTGCCGGTTGGCCGGTAAGCGTTCCGAGTTGTGAGATGGATGTGTAGATGCCGGCGAGGTTGCGCGGGTTCGTCACAAATACGGGAATGCCGAAACTCGTCAGCTTGTTGAAATCCTCCCGCACGTTTCCCTCCATGCTCAGCACGATCAAATCCGGTTTCAAGCCTATAATGGCCTCGATGTTCGGGTTGATAACGCCGCCGACGCGCTGTTTCGTCTTTGCCTCGTTGGGGTAGTTGCAGTAATCGGTCACGCCGACAACCTGATTCCCCGCGCCGATGGCGAACAACGTTTCGGTGATACTCGGCGCCAGCGAGACGATGCGTTGTGCAGGGGAGTCGAGAGTCAGTTTTCTCTGAAGATCATCAACAAGGGAGATCTGCGATATAGAACGATTGGGACAAAAAATGAGAAAGAAAGCAAGGCACAGCTTTATCATGAAATATTCCGCAGCGTGGGGATTTCAATTCTGATTGAAACTATGAATCGGTTGATGGAAATGCAATTCGCAGCTGAAGCATCGCTTCGGCTTTTCTTCGTGTCTTAGCGCCTTCGCGGTTATCATTATCCCCGGATTACAGCAGCATCTTCACAACGAACCACCAAAAGGCCGTCGTGAAAAGCGAGAGAGGAACGCCGACACTCACCATGAGATTTGACAGACGCGGATTCAGTTGATATTCGGTTGCGAGAATTGCCGAGGTAATCATCGGAGCCGTTGCTGCTTCAAAGACGCTTGTTTGTGCTATGATTCCTTTCGCCTGTGCAAGAAGAGCAACAACCAGCACAAGTGCCGGCGCAACCATCAACTTGTATGCAAGTCCGAGTGACAGGTGGCGCACATCGTCCTTCCATTCCGAAAAGCGAATCTGCAATCCTACGGAAAAAAGGGCGAGCGGAATCAGCGTTCCTGCAAGCGTTTCGAGCAGCGGAAGTATTGGCTCGAAGTCAAGAAACCGCAGCACGAGAAGGGCGGCAACAAACGCCAGAAAAGGAGGAAACCGAAGGACGTTGCCGGCAATCTTCATTGTGTCGGCCTTGCCGCCGGACGATGCGTGAATTGCCGTTATGACACCGAGTGTTGAGAGAACGACGAAAGAGAGTTGGTCGCAAATGACGGCTATGCGCAAGCCTTCATCGCCGAAGTATGCTTGCGTGAGCGGAAATCCGAGAAACGACGTGTTGCCCAATCCGGCGGTGAGAAGCAGGGCGGCCTGCGTTGACTTCTCAATTGGGAACCTGCGTGTCACAAGTTTCAGCGCAAGCCACGCGCCGGACCAAACGATAAACGGCATCGCTACAGGTATGATGAGTTCTGCAGTCCAGGTGATGGCGGGAACATACAGAAGGGCAACGGCGGGCAGCGCGATGTAGAGAATCCAAACGTTGATTCCCTTGTGCGCATCATTTGGAAGAATGCCCGACCGCTGAAGAAGCCACCCGGCGGTGAGACAGAGGGCGATGAGAATGAAGTTCATCTTGGAGGAATAAGTGTGGAAGACCATTCGGCGACGGTTCGGGCGAGTACAGTGAGAACATCTTCATCGCTTTTGCCTGTTCTTTTCGGCACATGAAATGAATGATCTGCTTCATCCACAACAAACAGCGTTGCTCGCTTGTCGAGTTTTTTGCAGACAGGGTTCAGCAACGCGAGATCGGCGAGCGCATCACGCGTTCCCTGCAAGAACAACATCGGCAGTTTAACTTTGGAGAGATGTTCGGCTCGTTGGATAGACGGTTGTCCCGCGGGATGCAACGGGAACCCGAAGAAGACAATTCCCCTAACGCCCGGAAGCGGCTCCTCCGATGCGGCAAGCGACGTCATTCTGCCGCCCATCGATTTGCCTCCGGCGAAAAGGGGAAGGCCGCCGGCAAGATCATCGGCGAACTCAACTGCCGAGCGGACAGTAGCAAGCAGAACGGGCTTCGGGTCGGGACGTTTCAGGCTTTTCTCGGTGTAGGGAAAGTTGTAGCGCAGCGTTGCGATGCCGAACTCGGCCAATTGGTGCGAGACATCTTCCATGAACTTGTGCTGCATGCCCGCTCCTGCACCGTGGGCGAAAAGCAGGAGACTCGTTGCATTCTTAGGCTTCAGCAATAACGCGCCGACTTTGCCTGACGATTGGCTTGCTTGAAATGAGAGTTCTTTCACTCGCCGCATCTGATGTGAAGAAGAGGTTGCCTGATTGTTCACCGCAAAGATACAAAAGCTCGCAGAGGAATTCCAGAATTCATCCCGCCGTGTAACGCACGTCGCAATGCAGAAACACGACTGACGCGATGCCGACTGCTGCGCGCAACGGTTCGTCATGTGGTTTGTCGATGCCCGTCCGCAAATGGAGGCGAACGGATTAGGCGCACGCGCAATCTTGTACGCGTCGAAGTCCTTCGGCGATGGCAATTACGTAGCCGCGCGCATCGGTGTGCACGGGGCAGCCCCATTGACTTTGATCTGTCGCTGCCAGTATTCAATATCGGGCAGTTCAACCCGAAACGTCTGAGTTGCAGACATGGAAAATTGTGTGTTGAGAACGTATTACGCGGCGGAAGTCCGTTGCCTTGCTTCGTTGAGTTCAGCTTTTCGAGTGAAGCTTTCAGCCGCAAGTTGAGCAAGAGACTTGCTCGTGAGGATTTCTTTCAATTTGATTTGTGCTTCGGCCCAGAGTGTATGTACCTGGCACCATTCGTCACGCGGGCAAACGCCGTCGCACACAAGACATTTGTTCAGAAAGATATTGCCTTCAACAGCTTCGATCACATCAAGAACCGTAATTCTCTCGGCAGGTTGTCCCAACCGGATTCCGCCGTTCAGTCCACGCTGCGAAACAATGAGATCTGCGCGAGCCAACTGTACCGAGATTTTGCGCAGGAAGTTCTCCGGAATGTTCCACTCTTTCGAGACATCGGCAATTTGCACGACGGTTCCAAACGGCAATGCTGACAAGTGTATCATCGCCCGCACGGCATACTCGCCGCTCATTGTCAGCTGCATGTGAAGTCCCCGAAGTTGTTGAATGTTAGCCTCAGAGATTCAATCCGTATGCCGAACATGACAAAAATGGTCATGTTTTAGGATTCGGCAAATTGACAGATTTATTTCCAATAATTATGAAGACCGACCGGATCAGTCTGATTTCATTTTCTCAAACCTGAGAAAACAAACTCGGGGAGTTGCAGAAATGAGAAGCAGGCAATGAGGTGTTGGATTTCTCAACGATGGAGCGAGGGTGTGATGTGATTGATTTTCCATGCATTTTTGGTGACATTGGTTCGGCTGTTTTTAGCAGTCTGCACAATGTCAGATTCAACAGATTGAGTTCTCTCCTTGGACAAATTCATCATACGAGGCGGCAAGAAACTGAGCGGCAGAGTTCGTATTAGCGGGGCAAAAAACGCATCACTTGCCCTGATGCCTGCAGCGTTGCTCGCCGGCGGAACGTTTCATCTCTCGAATACTCCCGGCCTGCAGGATGTCGCCACAATGTCGAGCCTGCTGAAGACGATGGGAATGAAGATTGACTTGAATGGTGATGTTCTCACGCTGGACACGCGCGGAGTAAACAAGCATGAAGCCCCGTATGCTCACGTCAAGAAAATGCGCGCGTCCATTTACGTTCTGGGTCCGCTCATTGCGAGATACGGAAAAGCAAAAGTCTCGCTTCCCGGCGGCTGCGCGTGGGGACCTCGTCCCGTCAATCTCCACATTGAAGGGTTGAAAAAGCTCGGGGCAGAGATCAAGCTCGAACGCGGCTACATTGTTGCAAAGGCAAAGCAACTGACCGGGGCAAAGATCCACTTCGACATTTCAAGCGTCGGAGCAACAGGCAATGTGATGATGGCGGCCGTGCTTGCAAAAGGAACTACGCTGATTACGAATGCCGCCATTGAGCCTGAAATAACCGCGCTTGCAGAGTTTCTTGTGAAGATGGGAGCCAGGATCAACGGCATCGGCACGAATCAGTTGGAGATTGAGGGCGTTGATGAACTTCATCCGGCGGATTTCGAGACTATTCCCGATAGAATAGAAGCCGGAACGTTCCTTACTGCCGCGGCGATAACCGGCGGACGCGTGACTCTCGAGAACGTCAACTCGGAACATTTCTCGGCAGTCACCGCGAAGTTGGAGGATGCAGGATGCACCGCCGAGGTTCAAGGATCGAACTTCGAGTTGCAGGCGCCCGCGGAGTTGAAGCCGGTGGACGCGACAGCCGTCATTTATCCCGGCTTCCCGACCGACATGCAGGCGCAGTGGATTGCGTTGATGTCCATTGCAAATGGAACATCGATTGTCACAGACACCATCTACACCGATCGCTTCAAGCATGTGCCGGAGCTTGAGCGACTTGGGGCTGATATCGAACTTAAAAAGAACGCGGCCATTGTACGCGGCGTGAAGAAACTGACCGGCGCAACCGTCATGTCCACCGATTTACGCGCATCGGCGTCGCTGATACTCGCCGGACTTGTTGCCGAAGGCGAAACAGAAGTGCTGCGTGTATATCATCTCGACCGCGGGTATGAGGCGATCGAAAAGAAGCTGCGGGCAATCGGAGCTGATATTGAACGAGTCTCCGGCAAAGAATACTAACGACAACGAGAGCCGTTAACGGTGATACGTGAGTTTTTTGACAACCGCAACGCGGCAATTCCCGGCGCAATATATCTCCTCGTTTCTCTTGTCTGCACTCAACTCCCTCTTCTCAACTATCTCGGCTACGAGTTCTCTGCTGTCATAGCGTTGCTTGCGTCGTTCATTTCCGGTTTCGTGACAATCCGGGTTGTGAAGAGATCGCTTGTGGATTCAACCGACGATCCGCGATCTCCAATCCGCAATCGCATATTTGATTCTTTCAAACAAGCTCTCACATTCAACCTCACCCTTCTCATCATCCCGCTCGTTGTCATGCTCACGAATGCGATGTTCGTAAAGAACTGCTCGTTGCTTGAAGGGTTCGGGTTCTTTGTGCTGATTCCTGTTGTGAGTGTGATTTTCTCGAGCGCATTCGGGTTCTTCTGTGCTGCGCATTATCATTGGCCGCGAGCAATGTTTGTGCTGTTCGTGCTGGCAATGTTTGCCGAAGTGATTGCAGTAGGCTACTTTACACCGGCGATCTTTTCCTACAATTTCTTCTACGGCTACTTCCCCGGCTTGACGTATGACGAAGTGCTGGGGATCAGCTCATCGTTAGTGATGTTCAGAATTTTCACGCTGGTTCTTGCCGCTGCGTTCGTGTGGATGGCGTTGCTGATTCTTCGCAGCACACATCCGGATGATGCAAGCTGGGAAAAAGGTCTGGCCCTGCTCGGCGCAATGATGCAGGGACGATCAGTATTTGTTACCGCCGCGCTGGCGACTCTCGTGATTGTCACATGGTGGTTTCGAGGAGAGCTTGGTTTTGATTCATCAAGCAACTTCATCCGGAGAACATTGGGCGATGCTGTTGAGACGCAGCATTTTCGCATTTACTATTCGAAGCAATCGTACGACAAGTCCGAGATTCGCTGGATAGCTGCTGAACATGAGTTTCGCCTGAAACAGATTACGGATGAGTTGAACTTGCCCTACAAGGGAAAAATAGAATCATTCATTTATCCGTCATCCGATGTGAAGCAGCGATTGATGGGCGCCGGGAATACCAACATTGCGAAACCGTGGAGCCAACAGATTCACACTACGAAACAATCCCTTGATGCAACGCTAAAACACGAGCTTGTGCATGTTGTCGCGGCACCGTTCGGACTCCCGATTATCAAAGCAAGTTTGAGCACAGGGTTGGTCGAGGGCGTTGCCATGGCGATTGAATGGGAGTGGGGGAGCCGCACACCGCACGAGTATGCAGCCGCAATGCGCAAGTTCGGCGTCGGGCCGGATATCAGGTCGATCATGTCGCTCACGGGATTTGCCGCGCAATCATCATCCATCAGCTATGTTCTGGCAGGCTCGTTCTGCAGATACCTGATTGACATATACTGCATTCGCAACATGATGTTGTTGTACCGCTCGAATGATTACGAAAGAATCTACGGGAAAGAACTCGACTCGCTTGTTGGTGAGTGGCAAATGTTCCTTGACGGCATTCCGGTTACCGATCAGGATCGTGATATTGTTGATGTCTTGTTCCGCCGTCCGCCGATATTCGAGAAAGTCTGTGCCAGAGTCGTGGCCGCACGGAATGCTCTTGCCCGGAAAATGTTCTCCGACAAAAGGTACGGCGAAGCGTACGCACTGTACAATATATCATTCGAAGAGACTTCGGGTTACGAGTCGCTGAGCGGCTTGCTATCGAGTTCCTTGCGTCTTGGCAAGTACGATGTTCTCGCTTCCGCGCTTGATACGATCATTCTCAGAGATGAACGATCTGCGCAGTATCTTCCGCTCTTCCTGACAATCGGCGATGGGTTATGGAAGAAGGGTGATGCGAGCCGGGCGTTGCAATTGTACAGGAGAGTGGAGCGCGCAAATCTTTCGGAAGGATTCACGGAAGCGGTTCACCTCCGGCGGCATGCACAAATGGAAGAGGAAGAGCGTTGGCACCAGTATTTTCTTTCAGACGAGAATGATACGATTCGTGCGGAAACATTACGCCTGATTGTCCGGCAGTCGCCGGATTCATGGCTTCCACAGTACATGCTGGCAAAACCGTTGCTTCGCTTGCATCGATTCGACGAAGCGCAGAAAGTTCTTGAGTCATTCTCTCTCGAATCAGTTGACCCAACTCTCGAATCATCGCGCTTGCGCATGCTGGGCTACACACTATTCCGCCTGAAGAGGTTTGAAGAATCAAAAGCCGTATTCTGGAGATCGCTGAACTTCGTATCAGGCGAAGCCGCAAGAAACGAAGTGCAGGATTGGCTTGAACGGACTGATTGGGCGAAAGAGTTCTTCGCACGATACCAATGAATACCGGTCGGCCCTACTCCCGCATCCTCCTCACCCGCATGAAGTTCATCGGCGACGTGGTTTTGACGACGCCTGTTATTCGCTCGCTCCGAAACGCCTTCCCCGACGCATACATTGCGTATATGGGAGAGAAGAATGCTGTTTCATTGCTGGAACACAATCCTCATCTCAACGAGATTATTCCGTTCGATTTCTCAACACCGACACTCATTGAGCAGCCGCGGGTTTCCTGGTTGTTGCGAAGGCGGAAGTTCGATCTCGCGGTCGATCTATTCAACAATCCCCGCAGCGCATTACTGACCCGCGCAACAGGGGCGAGCGTCAGAGTAGGAGCAGAACGAAAGGGACGGGGGAAGCTCTATACAATTCAGGTTCGTGATGACGGCCAACCCAAAACGGCAATCGAATTCCACAATCAATTCATTCGAGCCGCCGGGGTCGAACCAACGGCAAGTCACACAGAAATTTTTCTGACAGAAGATGAGAAACGGGAAGCAAAGATATATCTCCAGTGGCTGGATTACGAAAACAACCCGCTTGATCCGGCAAAACCGATCGTCGGAATACATCCGGGCGCAACGTGGCCGGCAAAGCGCTGGCTGCCTGAACGGTTTGCGGAACTTGCAGACATGATTGCGGCAAAACTCGGCGCACAGATTATCATCACCGCCGGCCCGAATGATGACGATGTCGTCCGGCAAGTTGTTCAGCACTCGTTTGTCAACATCAAAGTTCTGCGTTCTTTGCCGCTTAGGCAGCTTGCTGCCATCATCTCTCATTGTGCGGCGTACGTTGCGAACGATAACGGCACAATGCATATTGCTGCCGCGCTTGACGTTCCAACCATCGGCATCTTCGGGCCGGGTGAAGAGAATATCTGGTTCCCCTATTCAACAGAAGAAGGACATGCAGCCTTACGGCACGATGTTCCATGCCATCCTTGTCATCTCGATTTTTGCAACAGGGAAGGGAATGACTATATGGCATGTATGAAGTTGCTCGGAGTGCAGGACGTTCTCGGACGCGTGGAAAATGCCATGCGCCGCCGCAGACTGAAAGAATAGACGCTCATTTCCTGCAGGGCTGCGTCACATTCCACCGATACATGAATTGATTTTGTTCGGCGATTTGGCGAAGTTGACATACATTTTCGCTGACGATGTTGTGCATTACGTGATATGTAGAATGTAGGAGAAACTATGAGTACAATTATTGCCGATATTCACGCCCGCGAGATTCTGGACTCCCGCGGCAACCCGACCATTGAAGTTGATGTTGAACTGGAAAGCGGCATCATCGGCCGCGCGGCCGTTCCGAGCGGCGCGTCAACAGGCGAGCACGAGGCAGTGGAACTTCGCGACGGTGACAAGAGCCGTTATCTTGGCAAAGGTGTGTTGAACGCCGTCGAGAATGTGAACAATACTATCGCCGGGGAGTTGACGGGTTTCGATGCTGCTGACCAGGCAGGCATTGACGAAACGATGATCAGGCTCGACGGCACGAAGAACAAATCGAAACTCGGCGCCAATGCAATTCTCGGTGTGTCGCTGGCGGCGGCGAAAGCGGCAGCTCGGGCAGCGAACCTCCCGCTCTACAAATACATCGGCGGCACGAACGCAAAAGTTCTTCCCGTTCCGATGATGAATATCCTCAACGGCGGCAAACATGCAGACAACAACGTCGACCTGCAGGAGTTCATGATTGTGCCAACTGAGGCTGAACGGTTCAGCGAGGCACTGCGGATGGGAGCGGAGACGTTTCACGCACTGAAAGGTGTGTTGAGCAAGAAGGGCTACAACACAGCTGTTGGCGATGAAGGCGGATTTGCGCCGAGCCTGAAGTCCAATGAAGAAGCTATCGAGGTTATCCTCGAAGCAATCACCAAAGCCGGCTATCAGCCGGGCAAGGATATTTACATCGCCCTTGATCCTGCCTCAAGCGAAATGTGGGATGACGGAAAGTACTTCTTCTACAAATCGACAAAGGAAAAGATCACGCCTGAAGCGATGGTGAAGTTCTACGAGAATTGGGTGAAGCAGTATCCGATAATCTCCATCGAAGATGGAATGGCGGAAAATGATTGGGATGGTTGGAAGATGATGACGGATGCGCTCGGCAAGAAAATCCAGCTTGTAGGCGATGATAATTTTGTGACAAACACGGAGTTCCTGAGCAAAGGGATTGACATGGGCGTGGCAAATTCGATTCTCATCAAAGTCAATCAGATAGGAACCTTGACGGAGACGCTCGATTGCATCGAGATGGCGAAACGCGCGGGCTACACAGCCGTCATCAGTCACCGCAGCGGCGAAACAGAAGACTCGACGATTGCCGACATCGCCGTAGCCACAAACGCCGGTCAAATCAAGACCGGCTCGGCAAGCCGCACGGACCGTATTGCGAAGTACAATCAACTCCTGAGGATTGAAGAAGAGTTGGGCGATCAGGCCATCTATCCGGGGCTGGCGGCGTTCAACAGAAAGTAAGTTCACAACAATTCACGTCAAATCAGAAAAGTACATGTCCCAACCCATTAAATTCGGAACCGACGGCTGGCGTGCCGTCATAGGCGATGATTATACCTTTGCCAATCTCGAAAAGGTCGCTCTCGCAACCGCAAAGCACTACAAGAAGCACAAGAAAATCCGCAACGGCATCGTCATCGGATATGACGCACGATTTATGTCGAAGGAGTTTGCCGAAGTCGTTGCAACAACGGTTGCCAATGCAGGCATCAAAGTGAAGCTTTCGGACAGCATCGCATCGACACCGGCTATTTCCCTTCTTACAAAAACTGAAAATGCCGCTGCGGGCATCGTCATAACCGCAAGCCACAATCCCTATAAATGGAACGGTTTCAAAATCAAAGGCGAGTTCGGCGGACCGGCATTTCCCGAAACTATTGACAACGTTGAGAAAGAGCTTGCAAAGATTCTCAAACTGAAGAAGCTCGCACCGCTAAAACGGACATTCACGCAGTTGCTTGAGAAGGGAACGATTTTGCACATCAGCATGAAGCAACACTACCTTGATGATTTGATGACGAAATTGAACTTCGATCTCATCAATAATTCGGGAATCAGAATACTGTATGACGTTATGCACGGAGCCGGTCAGGGTGTGTTGGATGGTGTTCTCCCCAACGTTGCGCAGATGCGCAATGAGTACAACCCGTCGTTCGGCGGTACCAACCCGGAGCCGATCACGCAAAACCTCGGCACGCTTATGCGTCGTGTGAAGGACGAGGGCTTTCACATCGGCATTGCAACCGACGGCGATGCCGACCGTATTGGCGCGGTTGATGAACACGGCAATTTTGTTGACTCGCAGCGCGTGTTTGCCCTTCTCCTCAAATATCTCGTTGAGAACAAGGGGTTGAAGGGTGATGTTGTGAAAACCATCTCCGTCACGCAAATGGTCAACAAACAATGTGCAAAGTACGGACTGACCGTGCACGAGACCCCCGTCGGTTTCAAATACGTGTGCAGGCTTATGGTGGAAGGTGATGTGTTGATTGGTGGAGAGGAAAGCGGCGGACTCGGAACGAAAGTCCATTTACCCGAGCGTGACGGCATTTTTCTCGGCCTGCTATTGTGCGAGATGATGGCCGTCCGGCAGAAGAGTCTGAGTTATCTTGTACAGGAATTGATGGACGAATACGGGCAGCATGAATTCAAACGGATCGACCATCATACGACGGAACAGGGCAAAGCGGCGATTATGAAACGGTTCAAGAAGGGCGTGAAGGAAATTGCGGGCTACAACATCATCGATCGCCAGGATAAGGATGGCTTCAAGTTCTTCGTTGAAGGAGGCGGATGGGTGTTAGTGCGCGCATCAGGAACAGAACCGCTCATTCGCTTCTATGCCGAGTCCGACAGTCAGACAAAATGCGACGCGCTTCTTACCGCTGCGATTCATGGGTAGGCCCGTATCGCCGCAGAGTCGCCGAGAATGTTGACTCGCTGCCTTCCGGCGCAGGTGTATGTTGAAGAGATGGTTTTCCAACAACTATAGACAAGCATGGAACTGACGGTTTACTACACCATTATGCCTGACGGTACGGTGAAGCAGGTTAATCCGTTTACAGGCACCGAGGTGTGGGCTGTTGCAGGTCGAAAAGGAAAGCCCATCACAAACGAGCAAGCCGAGGATGTGCGGCTCCTGGAAGTTCATTCGCCGGAAGATTATTGCAGTTTTTGTCAGTCACGCTACTACGAAACAGCCCCCGAGAAAGCCCGCCTCATCCGTCATGCTGATGGCCGGTGGGAAAGCATACCTCTCACGGCGCCGGACAGGTATTTCGAGACCACCGCTGAGTTCCGCCGTGTTGGAAACATGTTCGAAATTGTCACGCTCGACTACTGGCGCAAGAATTACGCGTATAAACTGACGGGTGCGCAGACCCGGTGGAAGGAAGAGTATCTTGCCAATCCCGCCGGACTGAAACACATTTCTGATATCATTGAATACAAGTTACGTCGCGAGGGGAAGTCTGATGAACAGCTGGAGAAGATGCACATGGCAGACAGGCTGGCACTTGCCGATTCGTTCTTCGGCGGCTCGCATGAAATGATTATTGCCAAGCGGCATTATCGCGCCAATGCTGTGAATACGTCCGACCTGTACTCTTCCGGAGAGATGACGCTGGAGGAACACTTCCAGTATTTTCGTTTCACAATAGAAGCAATGCGTGATGTGGCGGCGGCCAACCGCTACGTTCGCTACATCAGCGTGTTTCAGAATTGGCTGCGACCCGGAGGCGCATCGTTCGATCATCTCCATAAACAACTTGTCGCGCTCGATGAATGGGGATCTTCCATCGAAAATCAAACTAAAATGATTCGTGAAGACCCGAATGTGTACAACCAGTTCGGAGCAAATTTTGCGGCACACCACAATCTGGTTTTTGCAGAGAACGATTTTGCGATTGCGTACGCCGGTATCGGCCATCGTCATCCCACAATAGAAATCTACTCGAAGTCGCAGGCAGGCAGACCCTATGAACACACGGATGATGAAATTCGCGGGATGAGCAACCTTGTTCACGCAATGCACGCCGCAATGGGCAGCAAGATCTCCTGCAACGAAGAGTGGTACTATACACCCATCGACGCTGTGTACAAAATGCCCTGGCATGTGCTGATCAAGTGGCGCGTCACTGTGCCTGCCGGCTTTGAAGGTGGAACGGGAATCTTTATTAATCCGATGACGCCGATCGAAGTTCGCGATTTGATGGTACCACGGCTTTACAAGCTTCGCGACGAAAAGAAAATCGACAACATCCGCATTGCGGAAGAATGCCGCGTTGATCCGAATCCGCTGAAGTACTATTTACGGTAACAAACGTCTCTTCTTCCGTTTCAGAATCGCTTTCTGCGATTCACATCGCCTGATCATGTCACGCGGTCATGCTTCTCCCGCTCACCCGATTTGAGTATATTACCTCCCGATGATCTCCGCAGTCAACATATCACTCCAATACGGCAGCAAAATACTCTTCAAGGATGTGTCTTTTCGTATTGGCACGCATGATCGGATCGGACTTGTCGGTTCGAATGGTACGGGAAAAACCACATTGCTCCGCATGTTTATCGGCCAAGCCTCGCCCGACAAAGGCGAGATTGCGAAAGCAAAGTATGTGACAGTCGGTTACCTGCCGCAAGAGGGGATGCATGTCGAAGGGCGCACGCTGTACAAGGAAGCGGAAACGGCGTTCGCCGATGTGTTGGAGGCACAACAGCGTCTCGAACAAGTCCATCGCCGGATGGGTGAAGTGACCGACCATCACAGTGAAGAATTTCATGAGCTGCTGGAACTCTACGGCGAACTGCAACACAAACTGGAAGACAGCGACGCGTTCCGCATGAAAGCGAAGATCGAAAAAGTGCTGCTCGGCCTTGGCTTCTCCGTCGAGGATCTGGATCGTCAAACGGACGAGTTCAGCGGCGGGTGGCAGATGCGTATCGCCCTGGCGAAACTCCTTCTCACACAACCCTCACTACTACTGCTTGACGAGCCGACAAACCACCTCGACCTCGATTCGTTGCAGTGGCTGGAAGAATATCTGCAATCGTACGAAGGAGCCGTGATGATCGTCTCGCATGATCGACGCTTCCTCGACAACATGACGACGAAGACGTACGAGTTAAGTCTTGGCAATCTTACCGAATACGCGGGCAACTTCTCTTTCTATCTTGAAGAGAAGGAAGAACGCAAGCAGTTGACGCTGGCCGCCTACAAAAATCAGCAACAACAGATCAAGCAGACAGAACGCTTCATCGAGCGCTTCCGCTACAAGGCAACGAAGGCGCGGCAGGTTCAGAGCCGGGTCAAGATGTTGGAGAAAATGGATCTGGTGGAGATTGAAGATGAAGAGGGCGGCATTCATTTCAAATTTCCTCCCGCGCCGTCAAGCGGACGATCCGTGCTGGAAATCAGAAATCTGCACAAAAGCTACGGCAGTAAACGCATTTTTGACGGCATCGATTTCGACATTGATCGCGGCGACCGGATTGCATTTGTGGGTGTGAACGGCGCGGGAAAGTCCACTCTTTCCAGAATCATTGCCGGCGTCGAACCGTTTGAAGGCGGCGAACGAAAGCTGGGGCACAATGTTATACTCTCCTATTTTGCCCAGCATCAGGCGGATGAATTGAACCCGAACAATGATGTGCTGGGAACGGTGGATGAGGTTGCGGTTGGCGAGATACGAAAATCGTTGCGCAACCTGCTCGGCTGTTTTCTCTTTCGCGGCGATGATGTGTTCAAGAAAGTCGCCGTTCTATCAGGCGGCGAGAAAAGCCGTCTGGCACTCGCTAAAATGTTGCTGCAACCCTGTAATCTGATTGTCATGGACGAGCCGACCAATCATCTCGATATGCGCTCGAAAGCCGTAATGCAACAGGCGTTGATGAATTTTGAAGGAAGCTACATCATCGTTTCACACGATCGTCATTTTCTTGATCCGATTGTGAATAAGGTGGCGGAATTTTCGAAGGGAAGAATTCGCATTTTTTCCGGCAACGTCAGCGACTATATCTATTCCAAGCAGAAAGAACTTGCCGCATCAACGGCAAAAGTTTCGGCGTCCGCAAAGAAGGAAGAGTCGCAGCTTTCCGAGAAAGAACGCAAGCGTCTCGAAGCTGAGCAACGCCAACGCCGTTACAAAATCACAAAGCCCATTAAAGAGAAGATTGCGAAAATGGAAAAGGAAATCGAGCAAAAGGAATCGCGGAAGCGTGAGATTGAAGAACTGATGGGGCATCCCGATTTCTACAAAGATGGCGAGAAGGTGAAGGCCGTGACCGAGCAATACAAGAATCTGGAGGCCGAACTGCAGAGCGTCTACTTCAGGTGGGGTGAGTTGACGAAGGAATTGGAACGCGTGAGCGGGGAGATGAACGTTTGAGTCAATTCCGGCGCGGCGAAGAACTTACCCTCACGTTGGATTCCTTTGCCTTCGAAGGCAAGTCTATTGCCCGACATGACGGACTTGTGGTGTTTATTCAGGGCGGCGTGCCGGGCGATGATGTACGCGTGAAGCTGACGAAAATCAAAAAGCAATTTCTTGAAGCTGAAGTTGTTGAGGTTCTTAAAAAGTCTCCGTTGCGCGTTGAGCCCCGCTGCAGATATTTCGGCATCTGCGGCGGTTGTAAGTGGCAGCATGTTGACTATCAGGCGCAACTCGAGTTCAAGCGACAGCATGTTGTTGATGCTTTTGAGCGAATAGGCGGATTCAAAGACATAGCTGTGAACCCTGCGATCGGTTCGGAGAATATCTACTTCTACCGGAACAAAATGGAGTTTTCCTTTGGAGAGAAATGGCTTCCGAAGGACGAATTTGAGACCAGGATTTTGCATTCTGAGACGGTTCCGGCATTCGCGCTCGGTATGCACCCCGCCGGATTGTATCAAAAGGTTCTCGACCTTGAAGAATGTTATCTGCAGTCGGAAGAAAGCGTTCGTATTGTGAATGCCGTCCGCCGATTCTGCATTGAGCGGCAGCTTTCCATCTATTCTACATTTACGCATACCGGATATCTTCGCAATCTTGTTATTCGTCAAAGTGCATCCACGAATGAGTTGATGGTGAATATCGTCACCTCCGACGACAACCCCGTGTTGATCTCATCTCTTTGCTCGTTGCTGCTGGAGGAGATTCCATCTATCACCACCATCATCAACAACATCACGCAGCGCAAGAATCTTGTCGCTATCGGCGATTGTGAAAAAGTGTATCATGGCCACGGCTATATTACTGAGATGATTGGAAAACGCAAGTATCGCGTCTCTGCCAACTCATTCTTCCAGACAAACACAAAGCAGGCCGGGCGACTGTATGATGTCGCCAAACGGATGGCCGGTCTCAAGTCCGAGGATGTTGTGTTTGATCTGTATTCAGGCACAGGCACGATTGCGCTGCATATTGCTGATGACGTGAAAGAAGTTGTTGGAGTGGAGAATGTCGAAACTGCCGTCGACGATGCAAAACGAAACGCGGTTGCCAACGGAGTCAAGAACTGTACGTTTGTGTTGGGGGATTTGAAAGATCGATTGACAAAAGATGCAGCCTGGCTCACCAACCATTCCCTGCCCGATGTGATGATTATCGATCCGCCTCGCGCAGGTATGCATGAGAAAGTGGTGAGCGAGGTGATGGCAATGAAGCCCGAACGAATCGTCTACGTTAGCTGCAATCCGACAACGCAAGCCCGCGACATCAAGTTGATGGCAAACGCCTACCGAATTACCGAAGTCCAGCCGGTTGATATGTTCCCTCACACCTACCATATTGAGAATGTTGTTCGGCTGGAGAGGTTGTAAACCCGCTCGATGCAATTACTTCCTGTGTAACCCTTGTCACATATCAGTCGGGAGTTCGTTGATTTTCTGCGAATGGAAGGCTATCTTGAACGAGTACCGGATCGTATCCATCCACTCAAATTGCAACCCGCATGCGTTACGCCGGGGGATTTCTGCTTGCATATGTGTTTCTGGTTTCACCCGCGTTGTGGGCTGACTCAGAAAAGGTGATCAAGGCGGCCCGCCTTGAAAGTCCTTTGACGCTCGACGGATTACTGCACGAACGTCAATGGCACGCCGCAATACCTGCGGAAGATTTCACACAATTCTATCCTCTTGAGGGCAATCCCCCAACAGAAAGAACCTCCGTCCGCATTCTTTACGACGACAAAGCAATTTATGTCGGGGTGATTTGCTACGACAGCAATCCGCACGGGATTGTATCACAACTGACGCGCCGGGACCGGACCTCGGAGGCGGACCGGTTCACTGTGCAAATCGATTCGTATAACGACAGGCAAACGGCGTTTGTGTTTTCGGCAAATGTTACAGGTGTGCAGAGTGACGGATTTCTTTCGCAGGATGGTAACGCGTATGATTTGAACTACGATGCCGTGTGGCGCGTCCGGACGGCGCGGCATCGTGAAGGCTGGTCGGCGGAGTTTGAGATTCCGTACAACGCAATCCGGTTTTCTCCGCAGGATGAAGACTATAAATGGGGGATCAACTTCCGGCGTTACATCAGCCGGAAGCGCGAAACCATCGAATGGGTTATGGTACCGAGCACCGAACGGCTGATGATTGCAAAATGGGGATATGTGGAAGGCATCCGCGCTATCACGCCACCGTTGAACCTGAGTATCATCCCGTACGTTTCCGCAACGGCCTCATTCGAAACGGAAGCGTCATATCGTCCGTACAGATCTGATCAAGCGGCGCATGCCGGACTTGACGTGAAGTACGGACTCAGCCGCAACTTTACGCTCGACGCGGCAATCAATCCCGACTTCGGGCAAGTTGAAGTTGATCAGGCCATTCTCAATCTAACTGTTTTTGAAACGTACTATCCCGAGAAACGTCCCTTCTTCATTGAAGGAGCGCAGCTGTTTACATTTGGCAACTCGGTGGATAATACGCCGCTCACGTTGTTCTACTCGCGCAGGATCGGGCAGAGGCCTTTTCTTTCTCCGTTTGTTGCGGCTCCGCCCGGAGGATCGATCAAAGACAATCCTCACATCACAACTATTCTCGGGGCAGCAAAAGTAACCGGACACACGGAATCCGGTTTCTCGCTTGGCGTTCTTGCCACTGCCACCGACGAAGAGAATGCGGTTGTGCTGGATAGCGCAGGCAGAGAATCAAAGATTCGTACCGAACCGAAAGGTACCTATAATGTTGTACGCGTAAAACAGGAATTCGGCAGCAACTCATGGGTAGGCGGAATCGGAACAGTTGCTGCTCGCAATCAAATGAAACCTGCGTTCAGTGGCGGCGCTGACTGGAATCTGCGCTTCGATGACGGTTCGTACACGCTTGACGGATATATAGCTGGCACGCATTCTTCCGGCACCCGTACCAATCCCGATGGCAGCGCCGGACGATTGCTGTTTTCGCGCATCGCTGCGCGGCACTGGTACTACACGGCGTCGTACAATTTCTTTAGCGCCAACTTTAACAGTAACGATCTCGGCTTCTTTGCACAGCCGCGGTATCACGGCGGATATGTGCAGATTCTATACCGGGAAAACAGGGCAGAAGAGCCGTTCCGTCGCTATTCGTTCTCGCTTGTTCCCGAAGCAAAATGGAACTGGGACGGCGTACGTACGCTTTCGCAGGTCGACTTGTCGTTCTCGGCAGACTGGACGAATTTCTGGAAGTCAACATTTCGCTTTGTTCTCAACGACCGGGCATACAGCGATTCTGAGCGGGGGATTCTCGGCCTCTATCTTCGTCCCCTCGATTACTCGCTTCAAGCGCAGATACAAACAGATGAGCGCCAGCCGGTTTCTGTTTCGATGACAACGGATTTCAGATTTGATGAGAAAGAGAAGAAGAGCATCAGCACGCTCATTGGTGTTACGATTCGCCCGGCCTCGAACATCGAACTCACGCCCCTCTTCTATTTCGAGAAGACCCGATCGGAGGAAACGGGAGTACTGAGCGGCGGCAGAATTGTTCCGGTTGGCGGGCGCAGTCTCTTTGGTGATAGAGATGTAGATGAGATCGATTTCGCTCTGCGCGGCATCGTCACGTTCACCCGAACAGTATCGTTGCAGTTTTATACGCAGGTTCTGTTAGCGCGTGGGCGCTACAACAACTTCCGGCTCATGACCGGAGGCAGCAGTCTTACCCCCTACACAACTCCGAATACGTACGATTTCAACTACGCGATCTTTGACGCCAACCTGCTGTTGCGTTGGGAGTTCCTGCCGGGCAGCACCATTTATCTTGTCTGGACCCAAAGCCGTGCGGATGATTCCGGCAACTACACCAACGACTTCGGCCCGCGGTTTCGCGGCATCTTCAAACTGCCGCATGATGATGCCGTGTTGTTGAAGATGAGTTATTGGTGGGGATTGTAGAGTGAGAAGCTCAGGCGCTTCTGCTGCGTCTCCGACTGCGTGACAAGCCGGTTGAAGTACAATCCCCGCCTTCGTGTCCTTTGTGGATGAAAAACATCTCTACCTCTTCGGTCCCGCTGCAATCACTTCCGGCGGACAACCCTCCTCGAACTTCTTGAAGTTCTCGATGAATCGTGAAGCGAGATCTTTGTAACGACGCATGTAATCATCCTTGTTGCTCCACGATTCGCCCGGATTCAGGACGCTTACCGGCACATCGCCGCAGCGCTGGGGAACCTGGAAACCGAAGATCGGATCGGTTTTGTATTCCACGTTCAGCAACTCGCCGCTCAATGCGGCGTTGAGCAACGCACGCGTGTACTTGATGCTGATGCGTTTACCGATGCCGTACGGGCCGCCGATCCAGCCGGTGTTCACCAGCCAGCAGTTGACGCCGTGACGCAAGATCTTCCGCTTCAGCAAATCGGCATAGAAGGAGGGATGATGCACCATGAACGGCCCGCCGAAACACGCACTGAAGGTCATCTCCGGTTCTTTGCCCAGGCCCACTTCCGTTCCGGCAATCTTCGATGTGTAGCCCGAGATGAATTGATACATCGTTTGCTCAGGAGTCAGTTTCGCAATCGGCGGCATGACGCCGGACGCGTCGCAGGTAAGCAAGATGATGTTCTTCGGATGCCCGCCCATCTTCTCCGGCACAGCGTTACTGATGAACTCCAATGGATACGAAGCGCGGGTGTTTTCAGTGATGGACTCATCATCGAGATCGATGACGCGGGTGACCGGATCGTACGGAACGTTTTCGAGAATCGTGCCGAACATTCTTGTAGTAGCGTAGATTTGCGGCTCGGCGGACGGCGACAATTGAATGACTTTTGCGTAGCATCCCCCTTCAAAATTGAACACGCCTTCATCGCTCCAGCCGTGTTCATCGTCGCCGATGAGTCCGCGATTCGGATCGGCGGAGAGTGTCGTCTTTCCCGTCCCCGAGAGTCCGAAAAAGATTGCCGTATCGCCATCCTTCCCCATATTTGCCGAACAGTGCATCGGCATCACACCATCGAGCGGCAGGAGGAAGTTGAGGATGGTGAAGATCGATTTCTTGATTTCGCCTGCGTACGCCGTGTTGCCGATGATGCAAAGCTTCTGCGCGAAGTTGAGGGCGATAAACGTGTTGGTTGCCGTTCCATCAATCTGCGGAATGCCTTTGAACGACGGCGCGCAAATCACCGTGAAGTCCGGGACGTGCCGCCGGTATTCTTCATTCGTCTTCGGCAGAATGAACATATTCCGCACGAAATGACTGTGCCACGCAAGCTCGGTAATCATCCTGATGGGCATGCGATAGTTTGGGTCGGCGCCAGCGTAACAGTCCTGCACGAACACATCCCTACCCTGCAAAAATCCTTGCAGGCGATTGTAGAGATCATTGAACTTGTCGGGACTCATCGGGCGGTTGTACTGTCCCCACCAGATTTTCTCCTCTGTGGTCGGCTCTTTCACGACGAACTTGTCGTTAGCGGAGCGGGCAGTATGCTTGCCCGTGTTGGCGACAATCGGGCCTTGTCGCGCAATCTTCGCTTCCTTGCGGAATGTGATTTCTTCGTACAGTGCTTCAGTCGGGAGGTTCCAGTACGCGACGCGCAGGTTTGTGAGACCGTGGTTTTCCAGTCCGTAGTCGCTTTTGAGTGCCGATGCTTCAGCTTGTGCTGGTGTGACGATATTGAGTAAGTTGTTCATAGCCAATCCCGTATCAGTTTCCGTTCGCCGATGTAAATATCGTTGGGAGATGTCGGGTCGAGTGCCCACTTGATGCGGGCAACGCCTTCCATCACGTCCTTGATTGTCGTTGCGTAGCTCAGCCGCAAATGCCCTTCCATTCCAAACTCTTTTCCCGGCACCGTCACGACAAGCGCTTTCTTCAGCAAGAACTTCGACAGTCCGACTGAATCATTGCTGTATGCACGGAAGTCGGGCAGGCAGTAGTATGTGCCATCCGGTTTTGTAATCTTCACGCCGTTAAACGACTTCAGCTCCTGCATCATAACGTTGCGGTTGTTCTCAAGCGTCATGCGAAGCGTGTCAACGTGACTCTGCAATCCGGTGAGAGCGCCTTCCGCGGCAGCCTGCAACAGAAGTGATGTGCACGAGACAGTCTGCGACTGCACATTCGCGAGCACCTCCGTAATTGCCTTCGGCGCAATAGCCCAGCCGATGCGGAAGCCCGTCATGCCGTAGAGTTTTGAAATGCCGTTGATGACGATGACACGCGTGTTCTCAGTATCTTTGTTGGTGAATTTGTACGCGGAGATGTTCGTCTTTCCATCAAACACCAACTTGTGGTAGATATCGTCCATGATCAGATAAATACCCTTGCGTTCACAGAACGCGACAATCTCCGCGATGAACGACTCGGGATACATCACGCCCGAGGGATTGTTCGGACTGTTGACGATAATTGCTTTTGTGTACGAGCTGACGGCCCGCTCGATCTCCTGCATGCGCGGATAGAAGCCGCCATCCTCCGGCGTGACGATGACGGGAATGCCGTACACCATCTTGATCATCTCCGGATAGCTCACCCAATACGGTGCGAGCACAATTACTTCATCCTGCGGATTGACGAGCGTGACGAGAAGGTTGTACAACGCCTGCTTCGCTCCCGCGGAGACAAGAACATTCTCCGGCGCAACAACGCGGTCGTAATTCTCTTCCGTGTACTTGATGATGGCTTTGCGCAGTCCCATTGTTCCTTCGGTCGGCGTGTACTTGATGTCGCCGGTGTTCAGCTTTGCCGCCGAGCTGAGGATCGCGCTGATGGGCGCTTTGTTCTTCGGTTCGCCCGCCCCCAAGTGAACGACAGCTTCGCCTTTCTCGCGAAGAATGCGCGCTTCTTCGTTCAGCGCCAGCGTCGGCGACGGGGCTATTTCTCGTGCAAGCTTGCTTATGCTCATGATATCTTCCTTCGAAGTTCGGATGGATTTCACCGTTGAAGAGAACGCAGATTCAATGCCAGAGAAAAGCTATTGAATCGGGCACGAAATCAAAACGCCCGAAGCTGAAATTCCTAAAACTGATAATGGTTTTTCCGGCCATTTTTCCTAAATTATGCAAGTATTTTCGACAGGTTTACTCTCAATTCATGCCCCCTTCTGCAAAAAGCCGATTATGATTCTCACAGACAAGAAAATCCTTGAAGAAATGGAGAAGGGGACCATCGTCATTTCTCCCTTCGACAAGAAGTACCTGGGATCGAACTCATATGATGTGCATCTCGGCAAATGGCTCGCCACGTATAAGAGCGACATACTTGATGCAAAGGTCCACAATCAGGTTGAGCATTTTGAAATTCCGGATGACGGATTGATTCTTCTCCCGCACCGGCTGTATCTCGGTGTGACAGAAGAGTACACCGAAACACATGCTCATGTTCCATTTCTTGAAGGCAAAAGCAGCATCGGCAGACTCGGCATTGATATTCACGCGACGGCAGGAAAGGGCGACATCGGCTTCTGTAATACGTGGACGCTCGAAATTTCCGTCAAACAGCCCGTCCGCATATATCACGGGATGCCGATAGGCCAGTTGATTTATTTTGAGGTCGATGGCGAAGTGCTGACGAGCTACAAGTTGAAAGCGTCTGCAAAGTATAATACGCGGACAGTCAAACCGGTTGAGTCGATGATGTGGAAGAATTTCCTGAAGTGAGAGAAAAGATTTCAACACGAAGGCACGAAGAATCACAGAGGGTCACGAAGGTGGTTTGAGTTTCTCCTTCGTGTAGCTTCGTGTTGCTTTGTGTTGAAAAAATCTTTGCCGTATTATCAACATCTGTAACCAATAATGAGCACACTATGCAGAGAATAATGATTCTTGTTATCGCAACACTCTTCCTTTCACATCTTCACGCGCAAACGAAGCGTCCCCTCGAACTGGCCGACTTGTTCAGGATGCAACGCGTTTCCGAACCCGCCGTTTCTCCCGACGGCAAATGGGTTGCCTTTACCCTGACAACGCCCGACGTTTCGGCAAACAGAAATTTTTCCGATTTGTGGATCATTTCGACGGAGGGCAGCACGCCACGCCAACTGACGACAGACCCAGCGTCGGACAGGCACGCAGTCTGGTCGCCGGACGGCCGGTGGATTGCCTTCGAATCAAGCCGCTCCGGCGATTCGCAAATCTGGCTGATGAAGCCCGACGGCAGCGAGCAGAAGCAATTGACGTTCATCTCGACCGGAGCCTCAACCCCTCTTTGGTCGCCCGACGGGGCGATGATCGCATTCGTGTCGGATGTGTTTCCGGAAAATTCAGCCCATCCCTATGCGATTAGCGATTCTCTTAACAGGAACAGACTTGACGAACTGAAGAACGGGAAAGTCAAAGCAAAGATCATCACACAACTCTACTACCGGAACTGGGACACGTGGATCGACGGCAAACGCCAGCATGTGTTTGTGCAGGGGATTGAAGGTGGAGACCCTGTGAATATTACGCCGATTATGCGCGACGGCGTGCCGCGTTCGATGACATTCAACTCCGGAGTCGAGTTTGCCTTCTCGCCCGATAGTAAAGAAATCGCCCACACGGCTTCCACGATGAAGACACGCGAAGAGGCATGGACAACAAACTACGACATCTGGCTTGTGCCGTTGGACGGGAAACCGCCGAGAAAAATCACCACTAATGCCGCCGCCGACGGACATCCCCGCTACTCGCCCGACGGGAAGTACATTGCCTATCGTGCGCAATCACGACCCGGCTTCGAAGCCGATCGCTGGCAACTGATGTTGTTCGATCGTGCAACATCCACCACAAAAAGCCTGACTGCGAACTTTGATTCGCATATCGATGAATTCGTATGGGGATTGGACAGCAAGACCATCTACTTTGCTGCAGAAGAGAAGGGAAGCAAGCCTATCTGGTCGGTTACGATTGCAGGGAACGATGTAAAGAAAGTGTTCGAGAAGGCAGCGAACAACAGCCTGAATGTCACTTCTACATCCATTGTCTTTTCGCATGTCAGCGCCATTCGCCCGGCGGAACTCTACAGCGTCGGGCTTGACGGATCCAATCTGAAAAAGATAACAGGTGTAAACGACGGGCTTTTTACGACTCTCGACATTCCCGAGCCGGAGAGCATCTGGTTCAAAGGAGCTGGCGGCACGAATGTCCAATCGTGGATTTTCAAGCCGCCGAAGATGGTAGAGAACACGAAGTACCCGCTCGTCTATCTTGTACACGGCGGGCCGCAAGGCGCGTGGATGAATTCCTGGTCGTATCGGTGGAATCCTGCGCTGTGGGCGGCGCAGGGATACATCGTCATGGCCCCGAATCCGCGCGGCAGCAGCGGCTTCGGACAGAAGTTCATGGATGAAATCTCCGGCGACTGGGCCGGAAAAGTATATGTGGATTTAATGAGAGGACTCGATTACGCCTGCAAGCTTCCGTATGTCGACAGTACGAACAAGGCTGCAGCCGGTGCATCGTACGGTGGTTATATGATCAATTGGTTCCAAGGGAATTGTCCGCAACGGTTCAACGCGCTGATCACGCATGACGGTGTGTACAACTTCTTCAGCATGTACGGCACAACGGAAGAAGTCTGGTTTGATGAATGGGATCACGGCGGAACGCCATGGGACAACCCGAAAGGTTACGAAAAATTCTCGCCCCATACATATGCCAAGAACTTCAAGACCCCGCATCTTGTTATTCATGGCGCGAAGGATTATCGCGTCCCCGAAACCGAGGCGTTCCAGCTCTTTACGACGCTGCAAAGGAGAGGCATTCCCTCAAAGTTCCTCTACTTCCCCGATGAAAATCATTGGGTGCTGAAGCCTGCAAACAGCAAGTTGTGGCATGAGACGGTGTTTGATTGGCTGAAGACGTATTTACACATAGGAGATGCCAAGGAATAAATCATGTCCATTTAGTCGTTTTAGTCCGTTTAGTCGTGTTGCTGCCGACTGAACGGACTAAATGGACCAAACAGACTAAACAAACTGTGGCTCCTTGAAAACTTCACGGATTCCCCGTATCTTTTCCCTCACCAAACGCGCCACTCCCCGGCTTAACTCACACTGTCTCATTCATTCAAGAAGGATTCATTAATGCCAACTGAAGTGAAGGGCGTACTCGCTCAACTCGGACTCAAAAACCTCGGCGATGTGTATTCAAATCTGTCAACTCCACGACTGTATGAAGAAGTGGTACGCCGGCGTGAAGGATGGATATCGCATCTCGGGCCGATGGTGGTGCACACCGGCCATCACACAGGTCGTTCGCCGAACGACAAGTTCATCGTGAAGGAACCATCGAGCGAGCACAAAATTGCGTGGGGAAAAGTTAACCGGCCGATGGAGCTTGGCAAGTTTGATGCACTCTATGCGAAGATGTGCGCATACTTCCAGGGCAGGGATGTGTTTGTTGCGAATCTCTATGGCGGCGCGGACGAGAAGTATCGTATTCCGGTTCGGGTAATCACAGACTATGCATGGCATAATCTGTTTGCCCGCAATCTGCTGATTCAACCCGATGAGCCGGTTATTCATACGTCACCAGATACCTGGACTATTATTGATTCGCCGCGCTTTCACGCTTCGCCGGAAGTGGACGGAACGAATTCGGAAGTCTTCATCGTCATCAACTTTGCACGCAAGCTGGTCATTATCGGCGGGACGAGCTACGCGGGCGAGATCAAGAAATCCGTCTTCACGATACTCAACTATCTCCTTCCCGACAACGGCGTGATGCCGATGCACTGTTCTGCGAATGTCGGGAGGAATGGCGACACGGCGTTGTTCTTCGGACTGTCGGGAACAGGAAAAACCACACTCTCGGCGGACCCCGAGCGAAGCCTGATTGGCGATGACGAACACGGCTGGACGGACAACGGCGTCTTCAATTTTGAAGGAGGATGCTACGCGAAAGTCATTCGTCTCTCGAAGGAAGCAGAGCCGGATATCTACGAGACCACGCGCATGTTCGGTACGGTACTGGAAAATGTGATCCTCGATTCCAATTCACGGCATGTCAATCTCGAGGACGGAACGCTTACAGAAAACACTCGTGCGGCATACCCTCTTACACATATCAAAAACATTGTTCCTTCAGGAATTGCCGGCCATCCGAAGAACATCATCATGCTTACCTGCGACGCGTACGGCGTAATGCCGCCGATCTCGAAACTGACTCCGGCGCAGGCGATGTATCATTTCCTTTCAGGCTACACAGCGAAAGTTGCGGGAACAGAAAAAGGAGTAACCGAACCGCAAACAACATTCAGTACATGCTTCGGCGCGCCGTTCATGCCCTTGCCGCCGACAGTGTACGCAAAATTGTTAGGTGAGAAGATTGCAAAACACAAATCGGATTGCTGGCTTGTCAATACAGGTTGGAGTGGCGGTGGTGTGGGTGTCGGTGCGAGAATGAAAATCGGCTACACGCGTGCGATGGTGACCGCTGCGCTTAGCGGATCGCTCGCGAATGTGAAGACAGCCCAAGACTCCGTTTTTGGCTTGAATATCCCTGTTTCGTGTCCGGGGGTTCCCGAAGAGATTCTCAACCCGCGTAATACGTGGAAAGACAAATCGGCCTACGATGCCAAAGCGAAAGACCTTGCCGAGAAATTCAAGAAAAATTTCGAGCAGTTTGCCGCCGCTGCAAGCGAGGAAGTTCGCAACGCAGGGCCGCGGTAGGGCGAAGGGCTTCGTTCCTTTCAACACAAAGGCACAAAGTAACACAAAGCATCACAAAGGTTTTGATTTTTCCTTTGTGTACCTTCGTGTAGCTTCGTGCCTTTGTGTTGATAATCTTTCACCATGACTAAACTCAAGTACAAAATCTGGGGCACCGACATTGACCCTGAGGCAATGGCGCAGATGGAAGCCGCAGCGTCGCTTCCCATCTCCGTTGCGGGCGCGTTGATGCCCGATGCCCACGTCGGCTACGGCCTGCCGATTGGCGGCGTGTTGGCAACGGACAACGCGGTGATTCCCTACGGCGTCGGGGTTGATATTGCCTGCCGGATGATGATGACAATTTTCGACGTTCCGCCGAAGTTCGTCCGCACGCAGGAGGAACTGTACAAGAAAGCCATCGAAGAGAACACCCGCTTCGGCGTCGGGGCGGAGTGGAAGGTCAAAAAGCAGCACGACGTGATGGATGAAGATTGGAGCATTTCGCCCGTGACGCGAGAGATGAAGGACAAAGCCCACCGCCAGCTCGGCACGTCGGGGTCGGGCAATCACTTTGTGGAGTTTGGCGAGATTACATTCGAGGAAGAGGCGCTTGGTATTCCCGCCGGATCATATCTTGCCCTGCTCTCGCACAGCGGCAGCCGAGGCACCGGAGCGCAGGTTGCCGACTACTACACACGCATTGCAAAGCAGAAGCATCCCGAACTCATCGGCGCGGCGCGCAATCTTGCCTGGCTCGATGTGGACGAGGAAGGAGCCGAGTATTGGGCTGCAATGGAGTTGATGGGAAAATACGCCTCCGCCAATCATCATCTCATTCACGAAGCAGTCATCAAATTCCTCAAGCATGATGTGTTAAAGCAGGTTGAGAATCACCACAACTTCGCATGGCGCGAGAAGCATGGCGGGCGCAATGTGATTGTGCACCGTAAAGGCGCAACACCCGCAGGCAAAGGTGTTCTCGGCATCATTCCCGGTTCAATGGCAACGCCCGGCTTCTTAGTAGAGGGATTGGGTAGCGAAGAATCACTTGCCTCGACCTCACACGGCGCCGGACGCCGCATGTCGCGCAAGCAAGCCTCGAAGACCTACAATTGGAAAGACACAAAAGAATTTCTCGACAAGCAGGGCGTGAAACTCCTCTCCGCCGGACTCGATGAGGTGCCGTGGGCATACAAGAACATTCACGACGTGATGAACGCGCAACTGGATTTGGCAAAGCCAATTGCCAAGTTCATGCCGCGGCTGGTGAAGATGGCGCCTGCCGGGGAGAGGCCGGAGGATTAGTTGTTGATTCAACCTCCATCATTCCTTAGATTGAAGCACAATTCGCAGCATTCCGGCAATACTCATCACGAATGACCATCCGCATTGGCTCGACCGCGCTTACTCTTGTTCAGGGCGACATCACCCAGCAAGAGGTTGACGCCATCGTCAACGCGGCCAACTCGAGCCTGATGGGCGGGGGCGGAGTTGACGGCGCGATTCATCGGGCAGGCGGGCCGCAAATTCTTGAGGAATGCAAAGTGTACGTCGCTCAACATGGCCAGTTGCCAACCGGCGAAGCGATGATAACGTCGGGCGGACGAATGAAGGCGAAGTATGTTATTCATACGGTCGGGCCGGTATGGCACGGTGGCGGAAATCGTGAAGAGGAATTGTTATCGAATGCATACCACAACTCGCTGAAGGTCGCGGTCGAGAACGGCATCAAGACAATTGCGTTTCCGTCAATCAGTACGGGCATCTACGGCTTCCCGATCGACCGGGCGGCGAAGATTGCAGTCGATACAGTGAAGAATTTTGTCGGGAAGAATAGATCTCTCACAGAAGTTCGCTTCGTGACATTCAGCCAATCGGATTACGACATCTACCAAAAATTGCTCACATCTTGATCTTCCAATCATTCTTTCAGGAGTACTCATGATTGATACGCTGTTGCGACGGGGAATAGTGTTGCTTGCGCTGTTTGTTCTTCTGCACACAGGCAACGCGCAAACCACTCCCCCCGAAGGCATCCGCAAGAACACGCCGACCGTTCATGCGTTCACAAACGCCCGCATCATCCAATCTCCCGGCAAAGTGATTGAGAAGGGAACGCTTGTGATTCGCGACGGCATCGTCGTCGCTGTCGGGGCGAATGCCGCAATCCCTGCCGACGCCCGCGTGTGGGATATGAAGGGGCAGTTCATTTATCCCGGCTTGATCGATTCCTACTCGGATTACGGCCTGCCCAAAGCGCCAAAACCGACGCCCGAAGCCGACGGAGAGCAGCGGCGACAGCGTCCCGTCGTGACGCAGGAACCTTCCACAGGAGCGGACTATTGGAATCGCATGGTCGTTCCACAAAATGACGCTGCAAGACTCTTCTCTCCCGATCAAAAGGCAGCGGAAAAACTCCGCAGTCAGGGATTCACCTCGGCGTTGATTGTCCCGCAGCGGGGAATCATCAAGGGCAGAAGTGCCGTCGTGAATTTAGGCGATGGAAAACCGAACGACGTTCTCGTCCGCGCCGGCATCGCGCATCACGCGCATCTCGGCGGCGAGTGGGGCTACGATGAATATCCGGGATCACTCATGGGCATCATCGCGTTGATTCGCCAGGCGATGTATGATGCTGATTGGTATGCGAAGGCGCAGGAAGCGTACACAAAAAATCACTCCCTTCCCCGTCCCGAAGCGAACGAGGCGCTTGCTGCGTTGCGTGATGTGAAGGCCATTCCCTTCGTTATCGAAGTGAACGATGAGCTGAGTTTTCTGCGCGCAGAGAGTATTGCGAAGGAATTCGGCTTGAACCTGATGGTACGGGGAAGCGGACGCGAGTACAAAACACTGAACACAATCAAGCAAACGCGCCGTTCCGTTATTCTTCCCGTCAATTTTCCTGAAACTCCAAAAGTGGATTCGCCGGAAGAGGCATTGCAGTACACGCTCGAAGAACTGCGCCACTGGGATGAAGCGCCCGAGAATCCGAAGCGCCTGCAAGATGCGGGAATTCCCTTTGCATTCACATCCGCAACACTCGATGATCCGGGAACATTTCTCACAACAGTCCGGACAGCCGTTGAACGCGGTCTCTCAGCCGACGCGGCACTTGCCGCCCTCACCACGACGCCAGCCCGACTGTTCGGCGTCGAGAAGCAACTTGGCACACTCGAAGTGGGCAAGACGGCGAACTTCATTGTGACCAGTGGAGATTTGTTTGCCGAGAAGACGATTGTCAGAGAAAGCTGGATTGACGGCACACGCTACGAAATCAAGCCGCTGCCGGAAGTGGATCCGCGGGGAAAGTGGACAATTAAAGGAGAAAAATCATCCAACGATACCATCACCCTCGCTCTCAAAGGAGAACCTGAGTCGCTGCAAGGGACCGTAACCAAGACATCACCGCATGGAGCAAAGAAAGAAGTGAAGCTCGCGACAGTTTCATATTCCGCTTCACGACTTTCGTTCTCGTTTGCCGGAGATTCCATCGGTTTCGGTGGCATTATTCGCATGACGGCAACAGTAAAGCCGGACATGCTGACCGGCAGCGGCGAGTGGGCCGATGGGTCGGGCTTTACATGGTACGCGCCGAGGGTTGCGCCCTACACTCCCGATCCTGACACGGCAAAACCGAAAGAAGTGAAGATGGCCTCGTTTTCCCCTGTGTATCCGTATGGAGAATTCGGCAGGGCGAAGATTCCCGATCAGCCTGCGGCGGTGATCGTGAAAGGCGCGACCGTCTGGACAAGCGGGCCGCAGGGCAAGCTTGAAGATGCCGACGTTGTTGTTCAGAAAGGAAAGATTGTAAATGTGGGAAGAAATCTCGCCACGCCTGCAGGCGCGGTGGTGATTGATGGAAAAGGAAAACACATAACAGCCGGTCTCATTGACGCGCATTCGCACATGGCGGTAGCCGGAAGCGTGAATGAAGCACAACAGGCAGTCTCCGCCGAAGTACGCATTGGCGATGTGGTGCAAAGCGATGACATCGACATCTATCGCGCATTGGCAGGAGGGTTGACTTCCGCCCACATTCTTCACGGCTCGGCCAATCCGATTGGGGGGCAAGCACAGCTTATCAAGTTGCGTTGGGGATTGTTGCCGGATGAATTGAAGTTCGAAGGCGCGCCGCCCACAATAAAGTTCGCACTTGGCGAGAACGTCAAGCAATCGAATTGGGGAGATCGCTTCACTACGCGCTATCCGCAGACGCGGATGGGCGTCGAGCAGATTATTCGCGATGAGTTTCAGGCGGCTCTTGACTATGAAAAGGCCTGGCAGAAGTGGGAGAAGGAGAAGGCGGGCACTCCTCCGCGCCGCGATCTTGAGCTTGACGCGATTCTCGAAATACTTCGGGGCAAGCGGTTCATTCATTGTCATTCGTACGTGCAGAGTGAGATTCTGATGCTGATGAGAGTGGCGGAAGATTTTGGATTCAGGATTCAGGTCTTCCAGCATATTCTGGAAGGGTATAAGGTTGCTGATATTATGGCAAAACATGGCGCGGGTGCATCGTCGTTCACCGATTGGTGGGCATACAAACTCGAAGTGTACGACGCTATTCCGCACAACGGCGCGCTGATGCACGAGCAGGGCGTGCTTGTTTCCTTCAATTCCGACAGCGATGAGCTTGCACGACGCATGAATCTTGAAGCGGCAAAGGCTGTCAAGTACGGCGGCGTGCCCGAGACGGAGGCGCTGAAGTTTGTGACAATCAATCCTGCAAAACAACTGAAGGTTGACAATCGTGTCGGTTCGCTGGAACCGGGCAAGGATGCCGATTTCGTTATCTGGAACGGCAGTCCGCTTTCAACATACTCACGCTGCGAGCAAACGTGGGTCGACGGACGAAAGTACTTTGATATGGAGGAAGACAAGAAGATGCATGAAGAAGTGCAGAAACAACGCGCCGTTCTGGTGCAGAAGGCTTTGGTGCAGAAAAAAGCGGGAGGCTCGGAACAAACACCGAGACCGCAAAAACGCGGCGATGAGTTTGACCATCCCAAGCATGATGATGAACAAGGAGGGTTTTGATATGAAAAAGGCAATCAGCTGTTGGATTCTTGCTGTCGGAATTCTTGCAACGACTTCTGCCACATCAAATCAAATTCCGGGGAAGAAGCAGGAAAAGACGATTGCAATTGTGAATGCGACAATACATACAGTCAGCGGGCCGGTGATTGAGAAGGGGACCATCATTTTCGAGGACGGGAAAATTACTGCAATCGAAACTCAACTCACAACGCCGCGAGGCGCCGACGTGATCGACGCAACCGGCAAGCATGTCTATCCCGGCTTGATGAGTCCCGACACCTACATCGGCCTGACGGAGATTGGGGCAGTTCGTGCTTCACGCGACTATGTAGAAACCGGCCGCATCAATCCAAATGTTCGCGCTGAAGTCGCGGTGAATCCGGAATCGGAGATCATACCGGTCACACGGGCAAACGGCATTACAACGTTCGTTACGGCACCCCAAGGAGGACTCATCTCCGGTATGTCGGCGGTATTGATGTCGGATGGCTGGACGTGGGAGGAGATGACGCTGAAGGCTCCAGCCGCGTTGGTTGTGCAGTGGCCGTCGATGACCATCAACAGGGGAAGGAGGCAGATGCGATCGGAGGCCGATCAGATCAAGGATCGCGAGAAGCAGTTGAAGGAACTATACGACGCTTTCCGCGATGCGCGGGCGTACATGACGGCCAAGAAAGCAGAACAACAGAAGGGAATCCCCTATCACAATGTTGATATGCGCTGGGAAGCGATGATTCCTGTGCTTGAAGGGAAAGTGCCGGTGATGGTTGTTGCCAACGACGTGCAGCAAATTCAGTCCGCGGTTGCTTGGGCAACGCCGGAAAACATCAAGCTCATCATCAGGGGCGGGCACGATGCGTGGCGGGTGACGGATCTGCTGAAGAAGTACGACATACCTGTTCTGACAGGAGGAATCCACCGCCTTCCGTCGCGAAGATTTGACAAGTATGATGAGCCGTTCGCTCTGCCAAAGAAACTTCACGAAGCTGGGATGCGTTTTGCAATCATCAGCGAGGATGAGGCACCGCATGAGCGCAACCTGCCCTATCAGGCCGCACATGCCGCTGCGTATGGCCTCCCGAAGGATGAAGCCCTGAAAGCAATCACGCTGTACCCGGCGCAGATCTTCGGGGTTGCAGACAGGATCGGTTCACTCGAACTTGGCAAGGATGCAACACTCATTGTAACAGACGGCGACCCCCTTGAAATCATGACTCAGGTTGAGATGCAATTCATTCAGGGTAGAAAAGTCGACCTCACCAGCCGCCACACAATGTTGTATGAAAAGTACAAGGAGAAATATCGAAGGACGCGGAGTAATTGATAAAGACAATATCGTCATCTCTCCATCATATTTTGATCGAACCGGAAGCGCCCACCGGTGGGAACCATCCTACAGTCATCATGTTGCACGGCCTCGGGGCGGATGAGCATGATCTTGCCGGACTCGCGCAATATCTCGACTCCCGACTGCTCACCATTGCCGTGCGGGCTCCGTATACGTTGGAGTGGGGCGGATACAAGTGGTATGATTTTCTGGAGATGGGAAAACCCGAGCCGCGCATGTTCAAAGAGAGTTGCGACAAGCTCTCCGATTTTGTCGATGATGTGTCGCTACACTATCCTGTCGATCAACGACAACTCTACCTTTTGGGCTTCAGCATGGGAACAGTGATGTCACTTGCTATGGCGCTAAGCGCCCCTCAGAGATTTCGCGGCGTTGTTGCCAACAGCGGCTATCTCGCCGAGAACACGCATCTCGAATACCGCTGGAACGAAGTGAACGCCCTCGGCTTTTTCGTGGCACACGGGCTTTATGATCAGGTGATTCCCGTTCAGGCAAGCCGCATCATCAAGGAAAAGCTTGATGCGGCGAAAGCCCGCGTTGATTATCATGAATACCCGATGGCGCACGAAATCGGTCAGCAAAGTCTGAGCGACATGGCTCGGTGGCTTTCGCAGCAGATTGATGGCGCCAAGAGTATGTAGTCATGCCGGAAAACGAACTCTATCTCTTCATAGGCTTCAATCTCTTCATCCTCCTCTTGTTGGCGCTTGATCTTGGAGTGTTTCACAGAAAAGATGAGCCGGTCACTCTCAAGGAAGCGGCCTGGTGGAGCGTCGTGTGGATTGCACTCTCGCTTGTCTTCAATGTCGGATTGTACTTCTGGGTAAAGGAGAATAGCGGCAGTGAAGTGGCAACGAGGGTCAGTCTGGAATTCCTCACCGGCTATCTGCTTGAGAAATCCCTTTCGGTTGACAACATTTTTGTCTTCATCCTCATCTTCAACTATTTTGGCGTTCCGCCCAAATATCAACATAGGGTTTTGTTCTGGGGCGTGCTTGGCGCGCTGGTGTTTCGGGCGATATTTATTGCGGCGGGAGCATTGCTCATTGCAAGGTTTGACTGGATTCTCTACATCTTCGGCGCAATACTCATCTACAGCGGCTGGAAGATGTTGCGTGAGGATGAAGTCAAAGTCCATCCTGACAAGAACCCTATCATTCGATTCGCAAAGCGTGTTTTCCCGGTTCATACCGGGTATGATTCACACAACTTCTTTACCCGTATCGGCGGAAAGCTGCATGTCACGACATTGTTTCTTGTTTTGCTGACGATTGAAACCACGGACATCGTCTTTGCTGTCGATTCCATTCCGGCGGTGTTCGGAGTTACAAGAGACCCGTTTATCGTCTACTCGTCGAACGTTTTCGCCATCCTCGGTTTGCGCGCTTTGTACTTTTTGCTCGCGGGAGTCATGAAGTCCTTCTACTATTTGAAGCACGGTCTTTCTCTCATCCTCATATTCATCGGTGTGAAGATGATGTTGGAAGATGTTGTTCACATTTCGATAGGTATTTCTCTGGGTGTCATTGCTGTTGTGTTGACTGTCTCAGTTATCCTCTCCCTGTTGCGCAACAAACAGAGACACACTCCTAATAAGCAGTAGCAGAGTCCCATCCCACTTTGCCTTGACATCAGCGCGGGACTTCCCTACATTGAATTGGCCATTCATTTCCTCAAGATCAAACTCACTCAGGAGTTTTCGTTTCAGTAGAAGACACGTGGCCGGGTACGGCAGAATCATTCCAGCAACATAACCATCGGAGACATGACAATGAAACATAGCGTTACCCTGATGCTGTTCCTCACAACAGCGTTGCTTCTGACTTCATGCGCAAAAGAGCCGAAGCAAGAGGCAGATGAATTTCTCCAACGCTACAACACGCAGTTCCAAAAGCTGTTAACTGCTGCAAATGAAGCGCAGTGGCTTGCTAACACCGACATCAGCGACGCGAACGACAGTCTCGCCACAGAGGCAACAAAAGTGCTGGCAAGGTTTCAGGGAAGCAAGGAGGTTATTGAGAAGACGAAGAACCTGCTTGTACAACGGGACAACCTTGATCCCTTGCAAGTCCGCCAGCTCGAGAAGATTCGGCTTTTCGCAGCCCACGCTCCCGGGACAATTCCTGCCGTTGTCGATTCGCTGATCAGTGCCACAACAAAGCAGACAAGCGTGCTCTACGGTTATGAGTACATGATGACGGGGTCGGACGGAAAGCCGAAGAAAGTCACAACGAACGAAATCGATCGGACTCTGGTTGAATCAAATAATGTCAAGGAGCGGCTCTTCGCGTGGGAAACCAGCAAAGGAGTTGGCGTAGAACTCCGAAACGGACTGGAAGAGCTTCAGTACCTGCGGAACAGAGTTGCCCGGGAAATGGGATACAACTCCTATTTCGACCTTGAAGTTGCCGATTACGGTATGTCTACATCGGAGATGATGGTGTTGATGGCAAAACTGGTGCACGAACTTCGGCCTCTGTACAGGGAACTTCATACATACGCACGATATGAACTCGCCAAACGATACAAGCAACCCGTGCCCGACAAACTTCCGGCTCACTGGTTGCCGAACCGTTGGGGGCAAAACTGGCCCGGACTTATCAAGGCCGTTGATTTGAACGAGCCTTTCAAGACAAAGACGAAGGAGTGGATTGTTGAACAGTCGGAGAAGTTCTACGTGAGCCTCGGTTTCCCCGAGATGAACAAGACGTTCTGGGAAAAATCCGATCTCTATCCTGTGGAAGCAGGCTCGGCACGCAAGAAGAACAATCACGCCTCAGCGTGGCACATCAATCTTGCCGATGACTATCGTTCATTGATGAGTATCGAACCGACGGCGGAATGGTTCAGAACATCGCATCATGAACTGGGACACATCTACTACTTCATAGAATACTCAAATCCGGATGTGCCCATTGTTCTGCGCGACGGGGCGAACCGCGGTTACCATGAAGGTATCGGCGATTTGATGGCAATAGCGTCGATGCAACAGCCGTACCTGCAGGCTCTTGGCCTTCTTCCTTCAGGGAAGATTGACCAGACGCAGTGGCTGTTGAACGAAGCCCTCTCCAGCAGTTCCATTGTGTTCATCCCGTTCGCCGCCGGTACGATGTCGCATTTCGAGCATGACCTGTACGAGCAGAACCTGACGAAGGATGAGTACAACAAACGCTGGTGGGAGTATGTGGAGAGATTTCAGGGAATTGTTCCCCCGACGCCCCGTCTTTCTGAATATTGCGATGCTGCGACAAAAACCCACATCATCGACGATCCCGCGCAGTATTATGATTATGCCATCTCGTGCGTGCTGAAATTCCAGCTCCATGACTATATCGCAAAGAACATCCTGAAACAGAGTCCGAATGTCTGCAACTACTATGGCAACAAAGAGGTGGGAGATTTTCTGCGCAGCATCATGCGTCCGGGCGCAAGCCGCGATTGGCGTGAAGTGCTGAAAGAAAAAACGGGCGAAGACTTGAGCGCACGCGCAATGCTTGAATACTATCAACCACTGACAGACTATCTCAAAAAGGTGAACGCCGGTAGAAAAGCAACAATCAACTGAATACGCGGCAAGGGGGTTACGGGTGGTGCAGTTCTCTTAATATCTTCTTTCCGCGGGACTGAAAACCTCCTGTACCCCAGGGCATTTGTTGTTCAATCATGAGCCGGATTTCATTTTTGAGATCCGGCTCTTGTTTTGCGATGTTTGCGAGAACTGTCATTGAGAAGCATTTTACGGCAACCGGCTCTTTCTGAGATGCCAGCAACTCGAAACAGATTGTTGCCACTTTGCCTGCAAGACTGGGCGGGATTTCAATATTCTGCAACAGCCTGACGACATTTCTCCTCACAGCAGTATGCACATCCGGTTCCATCATCCGGTCGATCATCTTGTTGAGATAGGGAAGAATAAGAGCCGGATGTTCATCTGCGCAATGCGAGACAATCCACGCTGAACGCTGCGTGACGCGATATTCTCCCTTCAGAAACAGATCCATCAACTGCTTGAATCGCTTCTTGTCATTGCCAATCCATCGCGCAATGCGGACGGTGTTGTGTTTGGAGTGTTCTTTGAGGATTTCGGAATCGAGATGCATGAAATGCTGACTCGCTGCAGAAGTTCTGCTTCTGACTCAAGCAAGCCGAAGGTTGTCTATTCTTTCAAAGTGCTTTCGGTTCAACGTTTTCAGCTCCAGGTTGTGCCTGATTGCTGACGCAGCTATAAATAAATCCCTGAACTCAATCATCTTGTTCTGCGACCGAAGCACCCGATAGATTGTTACGGCTTCAAAGGCGGTTTCCTTATCGAATGGAATGACAGTAAGATCGTCCGTAAGAATGTGTACATCTCTTTTCTTCTCTTCCGTCGACGCCCCCGTGAATAACTCGAACAGAGTAACAGCCGAAACAAAAAGAACTGTCTCTTCCGACAGTTGGGAAAGGGTTGTTGCAGATTTGTCTTTAGCGCGGAGATGCTCGATGAAGAGCGTGCTATCGATTACCAGTTTGCGGGCTTCCATTGGCTGAAGAGTTGTGCTACATCATGAAATGCCTTGATATCCTCGTCTGTCCACGTGGATACAGTCAGGATCTTTCTCTTGTATGATTTCATGTTGCCATTTCCCGGGCGACTGGTTCGAGAAAGAAGAAAATCGAGGTAATCCCCCAACTCTTTCTTCGAGGCAGAATCCAGAAGGTTAAACTTGTGGAGCAACTCCTCCATTGGCGTATTGCTGATTTCACTCATTTCTTTGTACTCAACTTAACTTTTTCCCCGAAAAAATCAACAACCTGTATGAATCTCAAAAAGAAGCGTCGAAATATCAAGTCTATAGTTTGGTTTTCTCATCTATATTCCATCCCCGGATACAGCAAGTTAATCGCCGCCAAATGAATCGGCGGATAAACATACGTGAACAATTGCCAGGCGAGAAAAATGCCGAAAATGGCAAAGCCGGATCTGTGCAAAAGACTCATATACTTCTGTCCGACTTGTTCACTCATCAGAAGCGGCAACGCTCCGCTTCCGTCCAGCGGCGGCACCGGTATCAGGTTGAATGCAAACAGTAACAAGTTCAGAGAGAAGAGGATACTGAGCATTGTTGCAACACTTGACCCCATACCCCCATCGACAGCCTCTGTGAGATGCGTAAAGGAGATTTTGTCGGGCGGAACAAAGAAGCCGAACTCAACTCCCAGCCGAATGATGATCGCTGCCCCGAACACAAGCAACAGATTCGATGCCGGGCCGGCAAGCGACATAATCGCCGAGCGCTTCGGGTATTGCAACGCCCAATGGGGATTGTACGGCGCGCTTGCCCATCCCATCATCCATCCCGCAAAGAAGTAGGAGAGAATGGGAACGATAACGGTGCCGAACGGCTCGCGCCTCACATGGGGTACGGGATTGAGCGTTACTTGTCCGCCATTGTATGCCGTGTCGTCTCCCATTTTCATTGCAGCAAATGCGTGAGCCGCTTCGTGCACTGTTATTGAAAACAAAAACACGACGTACCACGCAAGTCCGTTGGCAAGTATCTCCGGTGTCACGCTCGCCTCACACTCTGATTAGTGACTTATGATTTCTATTCCGGCGAGGGCTCGCGGCAGCCAGATGTTCATTTCTCCCTCTCCCCGGTGCGCCCATGCATAGTAGGGAATTGCGACAAACTGTTGCCGAACCGTTGCTGCGCTTCTGCCATCTTTCCCGATAACAATAGCCGGGACTTCACCGGAAAGTGTCATTACGCCGTTAAGTAAGTCCTGGCGAAATTCTGCCTTCAACAGTGTCTCATCAGGTAACAACAAATTGCTTGTCAATCCGCCGTTGTCGATCCATTCTGCGCAATACACCAGCGGTCCCCGTTGCAGAGCAACTTTCCCGGAATTTTCTCTGAGATTCGGGTTGGATAGTACGCGCTCGATGTTCATCGGAAATTCAATTTCCACCACATCATTCTCCCTCCATTCACGGTCAAGAACTGCGTACCCGTTCTTGACTTGCACTGCTACCTTTGAACCGTTAATTGTCAGCGAATATGAACCTGTCCGTTTTGATTGATAACTGTACAGATCAGACGGAACGGGCTGAGAAAGCCAGCCGGGAATACGGATGTTCACGGAAAACCGCGCCGACTTCTTGGGATCGACTGCAATTCTCACCTTTCCGTCCCACGGATAGTTCGTCTCTTGCTTCAGTGCAACCTGAATGCCGTTCGGGAGGGAGATATCCGTTTCGCTCGACACGAACAAATTAATGAAGATGTTCTTTTCCTTTTGTGCAAGAATGTATCCCGGAATCGATGGGACGAAGCGTGTGATGTTTGTGGGGCAACATGAGCAGGGAAACCACGTTGAGCGCGAGAGTTCAATATCGGGATGGCGGTAGTGTTTGCTGATTTGCATTGCGTTGGTGTAGAAGAATGTCTTGCCGTCCAGTCCGAAACCCGAAATCAACCCGTTGTAGAGAATCCGCTCCAGCACGTCGATGTACCTCGCATTGCCGTGAAGCAGGAACATGCGATGATTCCAGAACACATTGCCGATAGCAGCACAGGTTTCGCAGTATGCATCATGATTCGGCAATTCGCAGTTCTCGCCAAAGCGCTCGCCGTCGCCTGCCGCGCCGATGCCGCCGTGTACGTACATTTTCTTACCCGCAACATTTCCCCAAAGTGTGTCGATTGCCCTTGTGTACGTTGCGTCGCCCGTCAATGCGGCGATGTCCGCCATGGCGCTGTACATGTACATGGCGCGAACGGCATGCCCGACCGCTTCCTTTTGCTCGACGACCGGCTTGTGATCCTGCCAGTATTTGCCGTTCCGGAAAACATCTTCGCTGGTCGTGTCATACGGGATCCGCCCTCTCTCGTCGAGAAAGAATTTGGCGAGACGAAGATACTTTTCGTCTCCGGTAATGCGATAGAGTTTGACGAGGCCCATTTCAATTACCTGATGACCCGGCGCAACGCGCCGCTTATCGGGTCCGAATGTACTGTCAATAAGATCAGCGTTCCTCAGGGCGATGTTCAGCAGGGATCGTTTGCGGGTAGCGAGGAAATGTGCCGCTGCGGCTTCGTACAAATGCCCCGCGTTGTACAACTCGTGACTGTGCAGCCGTTCATTCACCCAACGCTCCGGTCCGATGCGTTTGCTTGTGTTTACGGGATCAATGGTTCGTTCGGTGAAGAGATAGCCGTCCGGTTCCTGCGCCCGCTCGATCAAGTGGATGAGACTGTCGAGATATGCGTCAAGTTCCATGTCGGGATGTGTGCTGAGGGTGTACGATGCGCCTTCAAGCGTTTTATAGATGTCGGTATCGTCGAACGAATATTTTGTAAGGAATTTTCCTTTTCGTTCAGCCGCCATTTCAAAATTCCTGATGCGTCCGGTTGTTCTGCATTGATCGAATGAGGCAGGAATGGTAACGCTGCGGTTCATTTCAATGCGCGGCGCCCAGAATGAATCGGAGACACGAACCTGCGTAAACGGAACCGCTGTTACCGGATAATCGCGCGCAGGTTGTTGCGCCCACACAGTAGCGGAAATTGCCATAAAGATAATTGAGAGATTCTTCATTGTTAGTACTCCACGTTACATCAGCGTGTGCCGTTCCATTCGGCAAGAAACTGCTCAAGAAAATTTTCCATAACCTTGTGCCGCTGTTCTGCAATCTGTATTGCCGTCTCAGTATTCATCAACTCTTTCAGGAGCAGCAATTTCTCATAAAAATGGTTGATGGTGTTTCCCCTGCTGCGCTTGTAATCTTCAAACGATGCATGAAACTCAGGCTTTACGTCCGGGTTGTAGAGCTCGCTCCCCTTGTGTCCGCCGTAAGCAAATGCCCGCGCAATGCCGATGGCGCCGAGTGCGTCGAGTCTGTCAGCATCCTGAACCACCATGCCTTCGCGGGTCTTCATTTCGCTTTTCACTCTGGCCCCTTTGAACGACAAATTCTTGATAATGTCGCAAACATGCGCAATCGTCCCCTCATCAACGTGCAAACTCTCGAGCCATGCCCGGGCCTCCCGCGGACCGGCGGAATCATCTCCTCCGGCAAACTTCCAGTCGGCAATGTCGTGGAGTAGCGCGGCAAGTTCGACAACGAACATGTCAACCTGTTCTCCCGCTCCGATGCGCCGCGCATTCCTCCAAACACGCTCAACGTGAAACCAATCATGCCCCGAACCTTCGCCCGAGAGTCTTGCTTTGACGCGTTCTGCCGTTGCGGCAATGATGGAAGCGTTGTTGTTGAAGTCTTCGGCTTGAGTCATGGGCTTCACCGCTTCGTTCTCGGGTACAGTGTCAATGTGCCGCGCTTTCCTTGTCCGTCGTTGCAAAGTATGAGTGTGAGATCCGGCGCAAAGGTGATTCCTTCGGGATGCGTATTCACGTTTTTGTTGATAGACTGCCGGTCGAGAATTTTTCCCTCTTTGGAAATCTCGATAATGGTGCTGCCACGAGCTGCGATGATGAAGAACGTTCCCGTTTTCGGATGGCGCGCAATGCCCGAAGGTCTGAACTCCTTTGCGCGGATTTCCTTGAGAGAGATGAGAAAGCGTGGCGTTGCAGAAAGTTGTTTTGTTTTGAGAGAGAAGGAATATACTGCCCTGTTCCCTTCATATCCCTTGCCGGGAAATTCTTTGCACGCAAGCAGCAGAGAATGTGTTTCGGGATCGTACTCAAGTCCTTCAACGTCGTTCTGTGTTGTCATTGGCGTCTTGTACATTCTAAACTCAACCGTTTGCCCGTTTCCGGCTTCCGGGAATTCATAGATCGTGCCGTTGCTTTCGACAAGATAGAACAACTTTCCCGCCACAGCGATATCCTCAAAATCTCCCCTCACACCAAATCTGCCGAGCGAGAATTGTTTGACAATCACGCCGTTCGAATAGTCAATCTGATACACCACGGCACGCTCGTCATCGTGACAGAACAGCCGTCCGTCGTCCGTCATTGCCAATCCCGACGCTTCTCCGAGTTTGTGGGGCAGAATGAATTGTTGCGGCTTCTTGTCGGAGAGATCATAATCGGAGAGAGCCGCTTTGGCTTCCGGCTTCTGCTCCGTATGTATGAGAAGCGGGAGAGCGAGAAAGGCCATGGCGAGAACCTTCATCATGAATGCCCGATCTGCATTGAAACAGATGGCGGCAGAAGCCAATCCAGTGATGCACAGGCACCGTATTTCAGATTGCCGACGCTGAGTTTGCAGATTCCACCCTTCTTCATTGTCAGCGGCAGGCTCGAATCGCCGACAAGCAAAGTGGAGATCAATTCGCTGAGGTACGGTTCATGTCCGACAAGCAACACATTACAGAACTCATTCTTCGCGCTGTTGATGAGACGAATGAGTTCTTCAGGATCGCCGTCAACCGCCAGTGTATCGGTTTCGCGAAGCTTCTTTGCGGCGTTGAATACTTCAACAACGATGTCGGCGGTTTCCCGCGCCCGCGTGTACGGGCTTGTGTAGATAACATCGAACGAAAGGCGGAGAACCTGCATGCCCTCCGCAATGTGACGCATGCGCTTCTTCCCTTTTGTCGTGAGGGGACGGAGAGAGTCGTCGGGCCACTTTTCACGGCTGCGCTCCTCGGCGATTGCATGACGAAGTATGTAGAGATTCATTGTATTCTTCCTTGCTGCTACGAATTCAACATCGGCTTGCGGAGATTGTACAAGTCGTCTGCCGATTGTTCGTAGAATGAGATCAATTCCTTCTGCCGGGCAACCAGCTCACGGCGGAAGCCGGCAAGTCTTCTGCGCAATGCCGGCGGACGTTGCTGTGCGAAGCGGATGACGAGGTTGGCAAGGACTCGAGCATCCTGTATGTTTCCCATGCGTGTCTGATACTCATCCATCGCTTTCAAGATGCGTTTGTCCGCGGCAGGCAGCATAGGCGCGATCGCTTCCAGCGTGTAGCGGAATTTCTTGAATGCAATGCGTGCCCGGTGAATTGTTGCGGGCCGGGAGGGAAGAATGCGTTCCTTCGCCCACACGGCTGCATTGAAACGTCCCAGCGCCGAGCCGAGCACGGCATTCCACCCGATCTCCCCCATCATCGGGCGTGAGAAATGCCGGCGAAGCCCTTCCTTCAATCCGCGAAGCGATCTTCCCATTGAGAGCGTATCGATTTTTGAAATTCTTCGCGAGATGGAATTCATCAGGTTTCGCTCGCGGACTTTAAGAACAGTCTGCAAGGTCTCCAACTCAGGATACTCGATCACCTTTTCTTGCAGTGTGAGAAGTTGTACCTGTGTATCCCGCAAGGGGCTCATCGAATCGAATAGCCGCTTCAATCTGCGCTCGATTTTCCGCACATTCCGGTCAGGATAGACAATCTCGATAATCATCAACGTTGAGATCAGCCGTCGCGTTGCCACACGTACGTCGTGAACGGCCTCCTCCGAAAACACCCGCTTGCATCGGCGGAGTTCTTTCAAGTACTTTCGCCACCGCTGTTCGAGCGAGTTGATCAGAATTGTGCCGATCCGCGGTGTGCGACGCAAAGGAGTATTTCGCGGATTTGGTTTTTTGCCCGATCCCGATTGTTTGCCTCGCTTAGTCATTTATGGAAAGCTTCACGCTGTACACTTCCTCGAACATTGCTGCTTTCTTCATCAACGCCCACTTCTCAAGCAGCAAATCGCCTTCGCCTTTCAATGTGAGGATGAACCTCGGTTTCTTGTACTCGACAGTAAAATCCTCGACCTTCGTCGCATGCTCGTTATCCATTGCATCTGCAAGACGAAGAATAGCGGCAAGCTTCGAGACGATTACACGCTCTTTCGACGAGAGCACACTGTACGCCTCATGCTGCGGCTTCGGCAGTGATTTCCGGTGGTAGCGTGCGACGTTCGCCACAATTGCTATCTGCGCCTTCGAGAGCCCGATAACCGGTGATTTTGTAAGGAGATAGAGGGTATGCTTGTGATGGTCGATCATGTTGATGAAGTGGCCTATGTCGTGCAGCAGGGCGGCAACCTCAAGCAGCAAACGGTATTCCATCGGGAGGTTGTGGAGGCTTCGCGTTTCGTCAAAGAGACGAATCGCATACCGGGCTACGGCAAGTCCATGCTGCTCGTCGAATGAAAATTTCCGTCCGAGTTGCAGCGCTGATGTCAACACCTGATCGCGTGACGATGTCTTCTTCTCTCCGTACAACTCCTGCACCATGTCAATCAGCAGGCCGTCTTTCAACCCGACGGAAGGGATGTGCAATTCATCCACGCCGGCCCGTTTTACCAGCTTCTGGATAACAATCGACGCGGGAACAATCACGTCGGCACGGTCGGGACGAAGCAGCAATTGCCGGATGCGCTCTTCATACGTCATGCTTTGCAACTTCCTGACGAGGGCATCGAGCTCATCCGCCTGTAGAATATCATTCCGTTCCTTGCCGAAGAGTTGCACACGCAACGCGCCGAGTGCTTCGATGTTTCCACCCGTTCCCACGCACAAGTCGATTTTCTCTGCACCGAGTTCTTTCTTCATCCTCTTCTGCGTCGCGTCGACGTACTCGCGCACAAGCTGACTGAATTTCTTCTCGCCGTGTTTTTTCTCCTCAAGCAATTGCAGCAGGCGTACCGTGCCCATCCTGTAGCTTTCTGTCGAGAGAATCTGTCCGTTGGCAACAAGCGTTACCTCCGTACTTCCGCCGCCTATATCGACGAGAATGGCGCGTTTGTTTTTCAGATTGATCTTCGACGCAACAGCAAGATGAATGAGAACGGCCTCTTCTTCCCCGTCAACGACATTGATCGTGATGCCGCTTGCCTGCTCCATCCTGTCAATAAACAGATCCTTGTTCTGTGCTTCACGCACGGCACTGGTGGCAATGGCTTTCGTCCACTTCACGTCATGCACGGCAATCACTGACTTGAAACGGGCGAACGCCTCGGCCGCCTTGTCGATTGTTTCTTCGGCGATAACGGATTTTGTGAACACATCCTGCCCGAGCCGTACGGCTTCACGGATGTTTTCAAGGATCTGCATGTTGCGGTCGCCGTTCACCTTCCCGACGATGAGGCGGATGCCGTTGGAACCGACATCAATTGCAGCAAGTGTTGGCATGAGTCAGAGATTGGAATATGAAATTCAATTCAATATAGAAAGAAGCAACCGGGAATTCAAAGGGATGGATTCCGCTTCAGCGGGGCTCAGCGTCCGATGAAAAAGTTCGTCTCCAACTGCGCCTTGCCCGGCCAATCGAGAAACTCGCGTTGATAGTCTCCCGTCTTTTGTATGAGAAAGAAGATGGAGAACGACATGCTTGGTAGCAGCCATGAGAAAAGCCGCGCAAGCCTTCCGGGAAAAGGATAAAACTGCGAACCCCAGAAGCCCCGGATGCGGCAGAAGCCCGAGCTGACATCATGATAAAATGCCTTCACGTCCCGTTTCGAAAACGGCCGGACGTGTGCAGAGGTGAGTTTGTGTTGGGTTGGATGAAAACCGAATAGCATCAATATCCGGTTGTGCAGCGATAGGATGTTGGGCGTTCCGAAGAAGAGATGCCCGCCAGGTTTCAGGCAGCGGAAGACTTCGTGGTTGATCCAGAAAATCTCTTTTGTATGTTCGAAAAACTGGTTTGCAATGATGAGATCGAACGAGTTATCGTCGAAAGGAAGTTTCTCCTTCTCGACGTTAACGGAGAGGGGGCGGATGTTCCGTGCCTTGAGTTTCTCAAAATTCCACTCTCCGAAGTCAATGCCGTATAGAACGGCCTGGGGGTTTTGTTCTGCAACAACCATCAGATCATCACCGCCGCCGCAGCCTAAATCGACGCATGTTTCAATACGCAGGCCGTTGATTGCCTTTTCAAGAATGTGCCGCCCGTACGTTTCGCCGTGATCGACGATCGTCAGTCTGCTGGTTGAGCCGGGTGTAACTTTGCGGAGGAACATGGAAATGTGACTTGGTTGGGTGAGGTTAGGTTGTTGCCATTGCTGCGTCCTGCGGAAACCCCTTGAACCTCCCGATAACTACGATGATTGCATATATGGAAAACGCAATTGAGAGTGCCAGGAAAGTCCATGTAGCGAAACCACCCGCAGTGAGCGCAATGTGAAATAGATCGCCTCTAAAGCCCTGTAACAAATCCAATGGTTTCACATACGAAGTCAAAAGCAGGTCTCAAACATATCAACATGAAGAGAAATCCAAGGAGAAAAGCATTGCGAGAGAGGTAGCGTTGAAGTACGTAAACGCCGACGGCAATGCTCACCATATCGAGAACGTAAGGTGAGATCGTCATGATCAACTGGGCCCATTCGCTGGTGAAGCCCTCTGCTTTGATCCACGCCACTGCAGTCTCTCCAACCCAAAACCCGGGAATGAGTTTGACTTCGAGAATCTGAGCGCCAACAAGATATGCGCCCAGCAAATGGCTCAATTCATGTGTAGGCGCATAGACGAAATACCACAGTATTGGAATGGTAGACATGCACACCACCATAGTTTGTTGCTTCCATGTTCCTCTTAGATAAAGCACAAGAAAGGGAGCAACGACGATGCAGATATTTCGAAAGTAATCAGTAGATGGTTCATGACAATGGCGGCAACCTAACGGTTGAGCATGCCGAGGCCCGTCAGGGCCGTCGTGCCTGTAACGAATGGTTAGCCAGCAACGCTCGCTGGACAAACTACGACTTTACAGCCTTCATGTGCCTCGAGTAGCGGCTGGAGTACCTCGTCCGTTTCCCGGCAAAGCGCTATCGATTGAACAGATCGAGGCTTCAGGGGCCTAATCAGTTCCGCTGAGAATAGGGTTTGCCCCATTAGGGACATGCCAAGTCTTGCGTTCTTTGACTGAACGATTAGGACATCCTTTCCCTCGATATCCAGCTTCGACCCAGGCGCCAGGCGCTCTTTCGGGCCGCCGACAACGATTAGGCCATCAAGGGCCCGCTTGCCCCGGCCCTTTCCAGCCTTCACAACTAGGAACTCTTCGATCAGCGTGCCACCGACCTGCTCCCAGTACCAGATTGTCATTGGAGTCTCGTTAAAACTCATGGCATTGTTGGCTAACGGACTGAGCTAACTCCGATTCGACAGACTTATCGTTTCCCGGATAAGTCGTGGTTGAATCCGAATCCCGTCGTCTCACACAGTTGGTTACAAGTCGTAACTTCTTGATTCGTAAGCCATTGCTTACTTCTCTTTCTCTCCCTGAAACGCCACTGCCGCCTTCACAAACTCGCGGAACAACGGATGCGGGTTGGTGGCGCGGGATTTCAGTTCGGGATGAAATTGCGACCCGACGAACCAGGGATGGTCAGACAGTTCGATCATTTCGGCAAGTCCATTATCAGGGCAAATGCCGCTGAAGATCATGCCTTTTGAGGCGAGCTTCTCTTTGAACGCGTCGTTCACTTCAAACCGGTGGCGATGCCGCTCGGAAATCAATTCTTGTTTATAGGCGTGGTACGCTTTCGTTCCCTTCGTCAGTTTGCAAGGGAACGCCCCGAGTCGCATCGTGCCGCCGTATTCCTTCACCTTTTTCTGCTCGATCATCATATCAATCACGTTTTGGTCGGTGAGCTTGAACTCGGTGCTGTTAGCCCGCTCCATGCCGCACACATGGCGCGCAAACTCAATCACGGCGCATTGCAGTCCGAGGCAAATGCCGAAGAAAGGAATCTTGTTCTTGCGTACGTACTCAATTGCCGCAATCTTTCCCTCAATTCCCCGTTCGCCGAACCCCGGCGCTACAAGAAGTCCGGCAATCTCTTTCAGATGCCTCTCCGGACCTTCACGCTCGATATCCTCAGCACGAATCCAGCGCAAGTCCACGCCAACATTGTTGGCCGCCCCTGCGTGCACGAACGATTCAGTGATGCTTTTGTACGCGTCCTGGTGTTCCGTGTATTTGCCGCAAATGCCGATGGTGACGCGGCCCGCCGGCCCTTTGACGCGATCGACGAACTTCTTCCATTCACGCAGATTCGGCTTCGGGCATGTCAGGTCGAGTTTGTCGAGAACAATCTCGTCCACTTCTTCGTGCGCATACGTGAGCGGCACTTCGTAGATGGTGGAGACGTCGCGTCCGTCGATCACGGAATCCGATTCGACGTTGGTGAAGAGGGCAATCTTCTCTCGTACATCTCCCGAGAGAGGACGCTCGGTGCGGCAGATAAGAATGTCGGGCTGAATGCCGAGTTCAAGCAGCGCCTTCACGCTGTGCTGTGTCGGTTTGGTTTTCGTCTCGCCTGCCGATCCGATAAAGGGAACGAGCGTGACGTGGATGGCAATTGCGTTGCTTCTTCCCACCTTGAACATGAACTGGCGCATCGCTTCAAGAAACGGAAGACTTTCGATATCGCCCACGGTACCGCCAACTTCGGTGATGATGACATCGTAGTCGCCCGTTTGTCCGAGCGCCTCAAACCGCCGTTTGATTTCATCTGTGATGTGCGGAATAACCTGCACGGTTGCACCGAGATAATCGCCTCGGCGTTCTTTACTGATGACTTCGTGATAAATCTGTCCGGTGGTGGAATTGTTCTTGCGCGTCGTAGTGATATCGAGGAAGCGTTCGTAGTGGCCGAGATCGAGATCGGTTTCGGCCCCGTCGTCGGTAACGTACACTTCGCCGTGCTGGAACGGGTTCATCGTCCCGGGATCGACGTTGAGATACGGATCGAATTTCTGGACCGTGACTCGCAGGCCGCGCAACTTTAGCAGCAAGCCGATGGAGGCGGAGGCGATTCCTTTGCCGAGCGAAGAAACAACTCCGCCTGTTACAAAAATGTATTTTACTTGATGGCGACGTTTCACGGTATGTTCCTGCAATATTGTGCCATGAAAAATAGAAGGCACGAGGGTTTCACAAAGGGACTAGTTGTCAATCAAAGACAAAAACTAGAACGTTCCTGAGAGTATCCGTAGATCACATCTTCAACTCCTCAAGCCGTTCCGGCAAAACAATCCCGCCTGAAAGAACAAGTTTCAATCCCTGCTCGATCGTCAGATTCAACTTGATGGCTTGTTCTTTAGGAACAAGAATCAACAATCCCGATGTCGGGTTCGGGGGATTCGGGATATAGACGTTGTAGAACTCAACCTTTTTATTGTCCGCCGTAAAAAAAGACATTTCATTCGTTACAAACGCAAGCGTATTCAATCCGGGTCGCGGATACTGAATCATCACCACTTCACGGAATGTTTTCCCTTTTCCTCCGATTGTGAACGCTCCGACAAGATCCTTGATGGCACCGTACACCGATCGAACAAACGGAATTTGTTTGAGGAGATTTTCAAAGCCGTTGAATAGAACTCTCCCGACGAGATTTCTTGTCAGCAGACCAATAAGGAACACGAGCACGACCATTGTCATGAAGCCGAGGCCCGGAATGCTCCGGCCAAGCCAGTCTTCAAGAATGGGGGAGAAAATTCCGTCGATTGCGTTCAGTAGTGAGCTGAAGAACCAGTAGGTGAGCCCGAGAGGTATGATGACGACAACGCCGCGGAAGAACGTCGTGCGCACTTCCGCCCAGAATCCTTTCTTGATGTCAGCGTCGTTCATACTGTTGTTGATAGATTTGCCGGATACGTTTCAGATCGTCCTCTGTATCAACGGGGACGCTGTCGTATTCTGTTACAGCGGCCCGGATTGTATAACCATGTTCGAGAATCCGCAACTGCTCAAGCTTCTCGGCAAGTTCAAGCGGCGTTTGCGGGAGTGTCGGATACCGGAGCAGGAAATCCCGCCTGAACACATACAGCCCGATATGCTTGTAGTACGTCGTGTGCTTCAGCCAATCGTGTTGCGCCAAGTCCCTGCCGAACGGAATTGGCGAGCGCGAAAAATAGAGACATGTCCCGTCGTTTCCGAGGGCGACCTTTACCACGTTGGGATTGAACAGATCACTCTCCTGTTCAATCTTCCTGACCAGCGTCCCGACAGGAGTGTTGCTTTCGGCAACAACGCGAATCCCTTCGTCGATCAGCTCGGGGGCAATCAGCGGTTCATCGCCCTGCACGTTCACAACAATTTCGGTATCCGAAATGCTCCGTGCAGCAAATGCAATCCTGTCTGTGCCGCTTTGCAGAATAGCCGGTGTCATCACGGCAGTTCCGCCGAACGCCTCAACGGCTTCAACAATGCGGCGATCATCGGTGGCGACGAGAACCCTGCCCACGAGAGTTGCTTGTGCCGCCTTCTCATATACATGCTGAATCATCGGCTTGCCGCCGATATCGGCAAGAGGTTTTGCCGGAAGCCGCTGTGATGCATACCGGGCAGGGATGATGACAACGGCGTTCATCATCGCGGGCCGATGACTTTCGGCACCTTGAAAAATTCTCCGCTTGCTGCAGGGGCGTTCTTCAACGCCTCTTCCTGTGAAACGCCGTTCCTGACCTCATCCTCACGAAAAACATTCTTCAACTCGATAACATGCGCCAGCGGTTCGACGTTAGTTGTATCAAGAGAGTTGAGCTGCTCCATGTATTTGAGAATGTCGTTCAGTTGATGCGTCAGTTGTTCCTTCTCATCCTCCGAAAAAGAAAGACGGGCAAGCTTTGCAACATACTCAACGTCGTTCAGTGTTACTGCCATCGGTTGCCGATTACTGCTGGAGAATCATAAAATGGAACGCAGACCGGAAGTTCGAACAGCTTCCCAAGTCTTTGATAATCTGCGTGTTAAGAACGTTCGATACGTTGTAGATCTTGTCGCCGCTTTGTAGAAACCCGCGGCGTCCCGGGGGTATGTTTGCGGTGCCATCTGCCGCGGAAAACATGATGTTGTAATCCCCTTCACGCCCGCACGGCGTGTTGCGTGAAGCGTGCAACTCGGTGCCTATGACAGCGCGAAAGCCCTGGTCGCCGGCTCTTGTGAAGATTGTGTCAAGCTCCGACGGCGGCAGCGTGTTCACCATCGCAATCAAACTATCGTTTTTGCTTTTGAGAATCAACGCGAAGCCTGCATCGGTTTTCTTGTAAATCAGAACTGTTCGGGAGGTGGTATCGACTTTCAGAATCTCGCCGGGAGGCAGTGTGTAGTATACCCACGATGTGTCGCCGGTAAGTGTGTCACGAAGTACCGTAACATGGTTGAATGTTCCGACTCCCGGAACGTTGAACAGTGTATCACGCGTGTCGAAATCAACAACGCGGCCGCGGAACTGAAAATCGGTTGCGTTGGGAAGCGTTGACACCACGCCGACGTGTATGAGTCCCAGTGTCGACCGCTCCGACTGCGGTTCAAGCGTCTCCTTCGTGCATGACGCGAAGGCGAGAGTCGAGAGAACGAGTAAATAGGTAAAACGACTACTGGTTGATATAATGCTTTTCAATTGCCGCATGAACTTCCTCCATGAGTGTGAGTTCGGATTCCTTGCCCTGTTGTCCGGTCAGAGGAATCGGTGAGTCGAGAATCAGCTCGACATGTCCCGGATTAATGCTGATTGAATGTTTCGGGAGAATTGTGAAACTCCCGTTTATAGTCAGCGGAACAACCGGAACGCCCGCCTGTACCGCAATATGAAATGCCCCGCGTTTGAATTGTTGCAACTTGCCGTCGAGCGTCCGTGTTCCTTCGGCAAACAGCAATACCGATTCGCCGTTGCGGATCCTGCTGATTGCCTCTTCCAGGCTTTTTTGTGCCTGCACGCCGCGTCCCCGATCAATGGCAATGTAGCTGCCGAATTTCAACCCCCATCCGAAGATCGGTATTTTCTCCAACTCTTTTTTATACACAATTCGGATTTGATCGGGAATGCCCGCAATCACCGAAGGAATATCAAACATTCCCGCATGATTTGAAACATACACGAAGCCGTTTCCCTTCTTGAGATGCTCAATGCCCCGAACAGTGACCTTCACTCCGCACACAAATAATACGCTCCTCGCCCACATTCTGCAATATCCATGAAACACCCGTGAACTCCGTGTAAAAATGAGTGTAAGCAGAATAATGCTTGCGAAGAACATCGAAAGCGAGAACAAACCCAAAAACCTGAGCGTACCGACGATCTTCTCCATCTCAATTCAACGATTCCACCAATGCAATACGCCGCGCAATCGACGGATGGCTGTAGAACAGGAACTCGACCAGCGGATGCGGCTCCGGGTCGGCAAGATTGGTATCGGCCAGCTTGCGCAATGCCGAGATGAACGCCCCCTTGTTCTTTGTCGTTGTGACGGCATATCTATCGGCTTCGCGTTCATGCTTTCGCGAAAGAACATTTCCGAGCGGCGACGTGACAAGCCCGAAAACCGAAAGCCACAATCCTAACAACGGCAATGCGGCCAAATCAGAGATCGATTCAAATCCAAACCATCCCAACGAAAGGGAATACAGCTTCGACGTCACATACAGTCCGACAAATGTTGAAAGAATGCCGACTGCAATACCGACGAGGATATGCTTGTGCTTGTAATGTCCCAGTTCATGGGCGAACACGGTTTCAATCTCTTCTTCCGAAAATTCCTGAACCAGTGTGTCGCCGAGGATAATCCTCTTCGATTTCCCGATTCCCGTGAAGCCTGCATTTGCTTTCTTTGTATTCTTACTCATGTTGAATGAGAAAATTCCTTCGATGTGAACTCCGGCGTTGTTGCAGAGATTCGAGATGCGTTCCTTGAGTGAACCGTTCTCTATCGGCGTGAACTTGTAGAAGAGCGGCATGATGAACGTCGGGACAATGCGTGCCAGAACAATCGAGAAAAAGGTAAGCACAATGCTCACCGGAAGCCACCACCAGTCGGCATACGTTCTCAGGCAATAGTAGAGAACCAGAACAACCGCCAGCATGAGCGGGGCTCCAACAAGTAGTCCCTTGACTCGTTCCCACACCCAACGCCCGAATGTCTGGTTGGAGAGATTGTAGCGATGTTCAACAATAAATCCTGAATAGAAACCTATCGGCAACGTGACAAGCGATTGTATGATGCCGACCGCCAGCAGGAAGAGAACCACCGCAGCGTACTCGTTCGAGGCGAGCGAAAGTGTCCAATTTCTCAACTCTACCGAAATGCCCGACAGGACGATGACGAGCACGAGTGCAAACGAGAACGCGGATGAGGCAATTCCCAGCCCGAGTTTTGTGCGGCTGTACTGTTTGGCCTTCGCCGGATCCGCAGATGCCAATACTCTGTTTCCCATGAAGTAGCTCTTGAACTTTTGACGTTATTCAACATAAAATTCTACGCAAATCACGCAGGAAAATCAATTGTAGGAAAACTGCATTTTTGATTGTCAAAAGTGGGAAACGGAGCCATCCGACAGGTTGAAATTCATTTCCATTCGTTGTTTCTTGGTGGCACAGGCTTTGACCTAAATATAGACGAATTAGTATGTCTATCTCTCATTCAACCAATCGTCACGAGCCAATACCCAGCCCCGCATCTCGCTCTATCCCACTGAGATTGCCGGATTGGCTTTGAGGAACTTTCACAAGGAGGCTACATCATGGCCATGATACGAAAACAAGACGCGCTTGACTACCACAGCCAGGGGCGCAAAGGCAAAATCGAGGTTACGATCACGAAGTCGTGCGCGACGCAACGTGACCTCTCGCTTGCCTACACACCCGGTGTTGCCGAGCCGTGCCGCGAGATCGCAGCAAATCCGGCAGACGTGTACAAGTACACCGCAAAGGGAAATCTCGTCGCAGTTGTTTCCAACGGCACGGCCGTGCTGGGTCTCGGCGATATCGGACCCGCAGCAGGCAAACCGGTTATGGAAGGCAAGGGAGTTCTGTTCAAGAGATTTGCCGACATTGATGTATTCGATATCGAACTCGATACGCATGACCCGGAAGAGATCATCAAGATCGTGAAGGCCCTCGAGCCGACGTTCGGTGGCATCAATCTTGAAGATATCAAAGCGCCGGAGTGTTTCCGCATTGAAGAAGAACTGAAGAAGCAGATGAACATTCCCGTGTTCCACGATGATCAACACGGAACGGCGATCATCTCCGGAGCCGGATTACTGAACGCATTGGAACTTGTCGGCAAGAAGCTCGAAGACGTGAAGGTGGTGTTCAGCGGCGCGGGCGCGGCAGGAATTGCCTGCGCAAAGTTCTATGTAACACTGGGCGTGAAACGGGAGAATCTGATTCTCGTCGATACGAAGGGTGTGGTGTACAAAGGACGCAAGGAAGGGATGAATCCCTACAAGGAATTCTTTGCAATCGAAACCAATGCGCGGACGCTGGCAGATGCGATGAAAGGGGCCGACGTGTTTGCAGGTGTTTCCGTGAAAGGCGTTGTCACCAAGGAAATGGTGAAAAGCATGGCGGATAATCCCATCATCTTCGCCATGGCAAACCCTGATCCCGAGATCTCACCTGAAGATGCGCTTGCTGCACGCAGCGATGTTCTCATGGCGACCGGCCGTTCCGACTATCCCAATCAAGTCAACAACGTTCTCGGATTCCCGTTCATCTTCCGCGGAGCGCTCGACTGCATGGCAAGCGCCATCAACGACGAGATGAAGCTTGCGGCGGCACATGCATTGGCGTCTCTTGCAAAAGAAGACGTCCCTGATTCCGTTATCAAAGCGTACGGCGGCAAGCCGATCAAGTTCGGACGCGACTATATTATTCCCAAGCCGCTCGATCCGCGTGTTCTGTTGTGGGAGGCCCCCGCTGTTGCGAAAGCGGCAATGGAAACCGGCGTCGCCCGCAAACCGATCGAGAACCTCGACGCGTATCGTGATTCACTGGAAAGCCGCTTCGGACGGGGCAAGGAAATCATGCGCGCTACAATTCACAAGGCGCAGAAAGCGCCGAAGCGCATCGTATTCCCCGAAGGGATGGAAGAGAAAGTTCTGCGCGCAAGCCAGATCATTCTCGACGAGGAAATTGCGAAGCCCATTCTTCTCGGAAACAAAGAAACGATAGCCGAGAAAATCAAAATGCTCGATCTCGATCTGGAAGGCGTGGAAGTTGTCGATCCGTTGCACGCGCAGAAATTCGATGAGTACGTGAGCAAGTTCTATGACATGCGTAAACGCAAAGGCATGACGCTGAAGGACGCACGCAACCATCTCCTGCGCCCGATTGATTATGGCATGATGATGGTGAACACCGGCGATGCAGACGGCCTTGTTGCCGGATTGACGCAACATTATCCTGAAACCATCCGGCCCGCGTTGCAGATTATCAAGCCTAAAGCCGGTATCAGCACCATTGCAGGCATGTACATGCTCATCTTCAAGAACGATGTACGGTTCATTGCCGATGCAACGGTGAATTTCGATCCGACGGCCGAACAGCTCGCGGAGATTGCCATTCTTGCGGCGGAGAAGGTTCGCAGTTTCGATATTGTTCCGCGCATTGCGATGCTTTCGTTCAGCAACTTCGGCAGTACGCAGCATCCTTCAGCCCTGAAAATGGCGAAGGCCACCGAGCTTGTGAAGAAGCGTGCGCCGGAATTGATGGTGGATGGTGAGATGATGGCGGATACCGCCGTTTCTCCAGAGATCATCGAATCGTTGTATCCCTTCAGCACGCTGAAAGGCGGAGCCAACTTGCTGGTTATGCCGAACCTTGAATCGGCGAACATTGCGTACAAGCTGCTGGCGAAGTTAGGCGGAGCTGAACTCTACGGCCCGATGTTGATCGGCATGCGGAAACCCGTTTATCTCCTTATTCCCGGCAATGAAGTAGCGGACATTGTGAACGTGACAGCAATGGCTGTGCGCGATGCGCAGGAACCCGGCGAAGAGGGGGCTGCAAGGTTGGGAAAGGTATCACCCCAACTTGAGACGGTGTACGAATAACTGCAAAGTGGAAAACACAAAGCCCGCTTCAGAAATGGAGCGGGCTTTGTGCCTTCAGTGCATCACTCAGGAGTTATGATTTCAGCTTTCCTTTGACTGTCCCGCCATCTTCACTTACTACTTCGAATTCCGCGTCGACCACATCCTTGCCGGATCTCAATGCATTCTCCCACTCCATGAACTTCTCCACATCCTTCATCAACGAGCGGACGAGAAAGGCCAGCATGGCTGCATCATCGATAACGCCAACGAACGGAATAAAATCGGGAATAATATCAAACGGATTGATGGCGTAGATTGCGACGAGGATGAACACAAACAGGCTTCGCCAGGGAAATACCCTGTACCTGCCGCTCAGCCATGCCCGAACCAGTTTGCCGAAGTTTCTCATAGAATTCTCCTCTGAGGAAGAAAGTAGAAAAACTCCCCCGCAGTATCAACTACAACATCCCGCTTCTTTTTCTCACAAACCATTCAACCGCAAACAGCAGCACAACAAGCGCAAGCATGTACTTCCAGTTCCACAACTCGAACTCACGCGCATCATGCACTTCCCGCGGAACAAATGCTGCGAGCGAGTTGATGCGGGAGGGAAGTTCGGATATTTGTGAGGGAAGAAGAAATTCGCCGCCCGTTCGCGCAGCAAGCTGGCGCAACGGCTGAACGTTCATGCGCGTATCCTGAAATTCCAGATCAAGCTCGCCGACGCTGAACCGTCCGCGATCCTCTCCGAGCGATTGGCCGTTCAATTGCGCCGAGGAGCGGAAAGCGTAGTCGCCTTTGGCGAGTCCCTCAAGCGTGCCTTCATATCGCCCGTTGCCGATCGGGCGGAGAATTGTTTCGAACTGCTTTCCCTCATGCTCGGCGACGATTCTCAACTGTGCACTCTCAACGGGATTGGCGCTTGCATCGTACACTTGTCCGACAAACTCAACCGGCTCGCCTTGGGAGAATTCAGGTTTCGCAGGCGTTACTTTCACCGGGCGACTGTCGTCACGCGTTGTCAGCCAGCGGATGCTGTTGGAGAGGAATGTCGCAAGAAGTTTTTCCGTTTGCGGATTTCCCTGCGCCATCAAGCGCCAGCGCCAGATGCCGTAGCCAAGTATTGCCATCGACTTCTGCCTGTTCACATTCCGGATTGCGATGAGCGGCTCGTTCAGAACAATGTTGTTGATCTTGACGGTCGCAAGCACGGTTGCTTCAGCCTTCATTCGATACGCGGTTTGCAGTCGGTAAACGGGGGGGAGTCGGCTCCAGCTTGCAGTGCCCTCTTCGGTGTTCGTTGCAAGAATGGGATGATTTCTTTGTGCAGGCGAGGGCTCGACGAACACCAACTGCTCGTTGGCAGATGCCCCGCCTTCGATGTGCGGAAGAAGCGGACTGAGCGGAGCAAGCTTTCTGCTGTCAACCGACCTGCCGTTGACAAAAAGGATCGGTGTCGCTTTCCTTGCAACTGATTCCCTGATCATCTCGATCGTCGCATCGGACGCATTCGCCGTCGGAAATCCGATCAGCACGAGGCAATCCGCTGAATCGAGCAGCGGCGTTGTTGGCGTTCGCTCGTAGAATGCACCGGGCGATTTTTGTATGAGTGAGGTGACGTGAATGTTTTTGTCTTCGCTCAACGTTTGCCTGATGATGGAAACGTCAGGTGAGGGTACGCCTGCAAGCAGAAGTACACGCAGTTTGCTTTTCAGTATGCGGGCAAGAAACGTCCGTTGATTGTTGGCCGTCGTAAGTTCGCCGGGAAGCTGCGAGATCCGTACCGTGTATCGTTTCACCCCCTCACCTTCGGGAACGTAGGTAAGCCGCACGCTGTACTCGCGGGTTCCTTCTTGCAGCACAATCTGCGTTCTTGCCAACTCCCGCGATCCGTCGGCAAGAATCACTTCCACCTTCTCGTTCGCATACCCCGAACTCTTGATCGTCACATCAACCGGCACTTCGGTTTCGTTGTACACAAGATCGTTGGTGAGAACTTTCGTGATCAGAACATCCTTCTGCTCCGTCGAATCGCCGATGCCGATTGTATAAAGCGGAATACCGGGATGTTCGGCTTCATAGACGGGATTCTGGCCAAGATTGTAGCTGCCGTCGGTAATCAGTACCGCCGCTCCGATGTTGAGTCGTTCCTTTTCTTCCGCTATCGTGCGCAACGCGGAGATCATATCCGTTGCGTCATCGTCAAACAGAAGAGAGTCCACAACTGAAATGCGCCGCGTTTTGCTTCCGAATGCGTAGTAGCGGATTTCCCCTTTCCCGCCTGCTTCACTGATGGCATTGCTTGAGAGAACACTTCGTGCCTGCGCCAACCTGTCTCCGGCGTTGTCGCTGATCGTCATGCTCTTGCTGTTGTCAACGAGAACGGCGAGAACCGGTTTTTGGGTGGATGTGGAGATGAGACGAAGCAGCGGCTCGAACAGAAATATCAGCAGCAACGAAAGCGCTGCCGCCCGAAGCGTGATAAGCAGATATCGTTTTGCAGGAGGAACCGGGGGAACAGTCTGACGGTAGAAGAAGACGGAAATCGCCGCAGCAACGAGAACGAGAAGGGCTACAAGAATTGCGGACGTTGTAAAGCTGAGGCTGATATCGGGCATGATGTCTGATTACTGATGCGGGATTACGGAACGTCTGTAATCCGTAACCGGTAATCGTTGATTAGGTCGTTTCCTTGACAAGACGGTCAACAATATCGATCGTCGAAACGCCGTCGGCTTCCGCGTTGAAGTTCGGCACAATGCGATGGCGCAGAACCGGAGCCGCCATTACCCTCACGTCGTCGATATCCGGCGTGTGCTTCCCGGAAATGATGGCGCGTGTTTTTGCGCCGAGAATCATGTACTGCGACGCCCGCGGCCCTGCGCCCCAACTGAGCCAATCCCTGATGAACTTCGGCGCGTCATCTGTTTTCGGGCGGGTTCGTGTTGCGAGCCGCACGGCAAATTCAATGACGTTGTCGGCAACCGGTACCTTCCTCACCAAATCCTGATACGCTGAAATCTCGGCTCCTGAAAGAACATGATTCAACGTGGCTGTTGCCTGGCTCGTCGTGGTTTTCACAATCTGAACTTCCTCGTTCTGCGAGGGATAATCCAGCCACAAATTGAACATGAACCGGTCGAGTTGAGCTTCGGGAAGCGGATATGTTCCTTCCTGTTCGATGGGATTTTGCGTCGCGAGAACGAAGAACGGCTCTTGCAGCGTGTAGGTTTTGCCTCCGGCTGTTACGCGATGTTCCTGCATAGCTTCAAGCAACGCGGCCTGTGTTTTTGGCGGCGTGCGGTTGATTTCGTCGGCGAGGACGATGTTGGCGAACACGGGTCCCTGAATGAACTTGAACGTTTTGCCGCCCGTTGAGGTGTTTTCTTCAATGATCTCCGTGCCGGTGATGTCGCTCGGCATCAGGTCGGGAGTGAATTGAATGCGGTTAAATGAAAGGTCGAGAACCTGTGCAAGCGTCCGGATGAGAAGCGTTTTCGCAAGGCCCGGCACACCGACGAGCAGGCAGTGCCCGCGGGCGAGCAGGGAAATCAGCAACTGCTCGACAATCTTATCCTGCCCTACGATGACCTTGGCGATTTCTTTGCGGAGGGCGTCGTACGCATCCTTCAACTGACGGGCGGTATCTACATCAGTGGTTCGCTCAACCGGAGTCACTCGTGCCAAACTTTCATTCTCCCTTCGGGTCAACAAAATATGGTACACAATACGACAAGAATGTACGAAAGTTCGGACGTGAACGCTAATGGAAAAAAGGGGGCCTGAACAAGGTGAGTAAGTTGGTGTTGACGAAGTAGAACATGACCATCATCAAACAATCAAGAAGCCTGGCGCGAGTCGGGCTTTTCTATGACTCTGCTGTCACGGTTTCCTGAACCAGTCGTTACGGTGCCATGACAATCAACGAACCATGACGACCCGGCAACGTGCTTCATTCATACCTCAACGCTTCAATCGGATCAAGCGTTGACGCCTTCCACGCAGGGTACACGCCGAACACCATCCCGACAAGCGAACACACAATCAGCCCGACCATCGCCCAATCCCAGGGAATCACGGCGGGCCATTCCAGCCACCACCCGATGCCGTTGCCTGCAAGAATACCAAGCAGCACGCCTAAAACGCCGCCTATCTCACAGAGAATAATCGCCTCAACGATGAACTGCGCAAGAATGTCTTTCTTCTGCGCGCCGACGGCTTTTCGGATTCCGATTTCGCGTGTCCGCTCGGTAACGGAGACGAGCATAATGTTCATAATGCCGACTCCGGCAGCAAGCAACGCAATCGAACTGATAAGCAATACGCCGAGACGGACATACAGCGTGAATGAGTTGAACTGCGAGATCAGCGAATCGTTGGAGAAGTACCCGAAGTCGTCATCCGCGCCGGGCGGAACACGCCGTGCTGTCCGCAGCGCTGATCGTGCTTCTTCGATGCAATCCTCGAACACCTCACGGCTGCGGGCTTTCACAAGGATGTTGACGCTTCGACCTTCCCTTCCGTATTTCTTGAAGAAGGTCGTAATGGGGATGATAACGAATGTGTTCTTGTCCTGCCCGAGAACACCGCCCTTCAAATCAAACACGCCGACAACCTTGTACAGCGCACCGTCGATGCGGACTTCTTCGCCAACCGGATTTTGCCACGGCGGGAAAAGTTTTTCCGCGACCGTTTGTCCGAGAAGCGTTACGTTGCGTCCGTCGGCAATTTCCTGATCGGAAAAACTCCGCCCGATTCCTATCGACATATCGTTTGTGATGTAACCGTCCGCACTCTCGCCGCCAACGCTGGTGTTCGGATTGGTCTTCTGCCCTTTCCAATACACAATCTTCCCTCCAACCCAGCTTTCAATCCCTACTGCTTCAGCAAGTGTCAGCCGCTTGCTTACATACTGCGCTTGTTCAAGCGTAATGTCTTTTCTCATTCGCCATTTGCGCCGTTGCTCCGGCGTGCTGTTGATGACAATATCGGATTTCTGGATGCGGAACGTATTCGCCCCGAGTCCTGCGAGTCCCTGCTCGATGCTCGTACGCAGCACGCCCATTGCCGTCATGACGCTCACAATCGAAAACACTCCCACAACAATTCCGAGCAGCGTCAATATCGAACGCAGCTTGTTTGCGCGAATTGCGGCCAACGCCATGAGTACACTTTCTTTGAATTGTGACAACCGGAATGCCGGAAACACGGAACATCATCCTTTCGTTTGGTAAAGAAAATGACATTCTCCGCCGCCGGCGGTGAACGCATCAGGAATTAAGAAAGAACAGGGAGTTAATGCAAGAACGGAAGGAGGCCGGATGCTCCGGCCTCTATATGATAAGGAGATTCTATTCGTATCTCAACGCTTCGATCGGGTCGAGCGTTGAGGCTTTCCATGCAGGATATACACCAAACAGAATGCCGACGAGCGAGCAGACTCCGAGTCCGATGGCCGTCCAATCCCACGGCATGTACGGCGGTGTTTCGAGCCAGACGCTGATGCCGTTGCCGGCGAGAATTCCGACAAACACCCCGATGATGCCGCCAATCTGACACAGGACGACGGCTTCGATGATGAATTGTGTAAGAATGTCTTTCTTCTGCGCGCCGATTGCCTTGCGGATGCCGATTTCACGGGTTCGTTCGGTAACAGAGACGAGCATAATGTTCATGATGCCGACGCCTGCGGCAAGCAACGCAATCGAGCTGATAACAAGAACGCCAAGCCGGAAATACAATGTGAAGTCGTTGAACTGCTTGACGATGGAATCGTTCGAGAAATATCCGAAATCATCCTCATCGCCGGGGGCGACACCACGCGCAGCGCGGAGAATCATTCGTGATTGTTCAATGGCGTCGTCAACCACTTCACGGTTCAGCGCCTTTACCATCACGTGAATATCTTTGTCCTTGCCGTACTTCTGGAAGAATGTGGTAATAGGTATGATGGCAAGATTATCCTGGTTCCCGCCGAGCGCCCCGCCCTTTGGCGAAAGCACGCCTATCACCTGATACACGGATCCATCAAAGCGGATACTCTCTCCAATGGGATTGAGATTAGGCGGAAAGAGTTTGTCAACCACGGGTTTGCCAAGAACAACGACACGGCGGTTGAGATCAATGTCCTGGTTTGTAATGCCGCGTCCGTCGCCAACCACCCAGTCGTTTGTTGCCAGGCCTTCAACGTTCTCGCCTGCGATGGAGACGTTGGGATTCGTCTTTTGTCCGCTCCAGAACACCACTTTCCCGAACTCCCACGCCTCGATGCCGACCGCCTCGGCGAGTGTAGCCTTCTCACGTATCTGCAATGCCTGTTCGTATGTAATATTCTTCCTGTTGCGAAACCTCCAACGCTGGCCGTGGCCACCGCCCGGTCCGCCGGGAGGAAACTTCTGCAACTGGAATGTATTTGCGCCGAGCTGCATGATTCCCTCTTCAATGGAATTCCGCAGCACGCCCATCGCCGTCATTACCGAAATGATCGAGAAGATTCCAACGACAATGCCGAGTAGAGTGAGGATGGAGCGTAGTTTGTTTGCTTTGATCGCGGCAAACGCCATCAGCATACTTTCGCGAAGACTCGTCCAATCCAGCAGATGCTTACTCATAGCGCAGCGCCTCCACCGGATCCATTTTTGCGGCCCGGTATGCCGGGAGGAAGCCCGACACAACACCGACTGTAAGCGAGATTGCTATGGCAATGAACACCACCGAGATGGGCATTGCAGTCGGCAGCACTTTGTCGACAATCAGACTGAGCGGAAATGCGAACATCAAACCGATAATACCACCGATAAGACACAGCGCGGCGGCCTCGACAAGAAATTGAAGAAGAATAGTTCTGCGCTTCGCGCCGATTGCTTTGCGAATGCCGATTTCCTTCGTCCGCTCGGTTACGGAAACGAACATGATGTTCATGATGCCGATGCCGCCGACGAACAATGACAGGCTCGTGATGAACAATCCGATTGCCGAAATTACAAGACTGATCGGCCCGAAGGTCTGCGTGAGCAACTCTTGCTGGTTGATACTGAAATCACTCGGCATGCCGGGTTGTGCCTTGCGGAGGCTTCGCATGATGCCCTCGACTTCAATCTTCGCATCTTCGAGAACACTCATCGAACTTGCACGGACCTGCACCATCACATATCGCCTCCCGCCAAAGTTGCTTTGGAATGAGTGAATGGGAATGAAAACCCTCGTATCAGATGTGAACTGCCCGAACAATCCGCCCTGTTTTTCAAACACCCCGAGAACCGTGTAAGGGAATCCTGCGACACGAATTGTCTTGCCAATCGGATCTTCTGTAGGAAAGAGATTCTCGGCGACAACGGCGCCGATTACGCATACCGGACGCCCGCCGGTGGCCTCCTCTTCGGAGAAGAATCGTCCATCGATTTCCGAGTTGCCCGAAGCCGAAATATAGGATGCTGTTGTTCCCGTAATGAGGGCCATCTCCATCTGCTTGTCGGCGTACTTCAGCGAACGGCGGGTATTCATCACGGGCGCAACGGCATTGAGCAGCGTTGCCTGCCGTTCGATCCTGTCCGCGTATTCCACTTTCAAATCGGGGCGGTTGCGGAACGTCGACCAATCCTCGTTGCTCACCCACGGCCACTTCTCGATATACATCACGTCGGGGCCGAACGCTGCCGCGCTTTTGTCGAATGCGCGGTTCACCCCCTCAATCGCCGTCGCCATCAACGTCACCGAAACTATACCGATCACGATTCCGAGCGTTGTCAGCACCGAACGAACCTTGTTCGTGCGGATCGCACGGAATGCAATAATCAGCCCTTCCTTTACTTCGTTCCAGAAGTACATGGGACTCCCTTCGAGTTCGTTATGACGCTCTCTTCACGGCATAGCGCTTACGCTTCGCCTCTGGAATGACGTCGTCGCTTTCCACTTTGCCGTCACGTACACGAACAACGCGATGAGCATGTTCGGCGATCTCAGCTTCGTGGGTGACAAGAATAATGGTGTTGCCCTGACTGTGCAAATCTTCAAAAAGTCCCATAATCTCTTCGCCGGTACGGCTGTCAAGGTTTCCGGTCGGTTCGTCGGCAAGAATGATGGAGGGATTTGTAACAAGCGCCCGTGCAACGGCAACCCGCTGACGCTGCCCGCCTGAAAGCTCATTCGGTTTGTGATGGCCCCGGTCTCCGAGTCCGACATGCTCAAGCGTACGTCGGGCACGTTCCTTCCGTTCAGTCGAAGAAATACCTGCATAGATCAACGGAAGCTCGACATTATGCAGAGAATCGGAGCGTGCCAGCAAATTGAATGTCTGAAACACGAACCCGATTTCCTTGTTGCGAATGCGGGCAAGATTGTTATCGTCCATCTCGCTCACATTCACACCGTTGAACAAGTACTGGCCCGACGTCGGCGTATCCAGGCATCCGATGATGTTCATCAGTGTGGATTTGCCCGAACCTGACGGCCCCATGATGGCAACGTACTCATTCTTCCCGATGACAAGGTCCACGCCCTGCAGAGCAGCCACTTGCTGGGCAGCGCCCATGTCATACACTTTCGTGATATTCTTCAATTCAATGATGTTCATGCACGTTTCCTTCTTTGCTTACGATTGCTTGTCGTCTCTTCGTTGGCCCGATTTCTTCGGCTCTTCGATCTTCACTTTACTGCCATCCTCCAACTCACGGTTGATCGCCTTGTAGCTGCCGGAAACAACCTGCATGTCTTCCTTCACTCCCTCACTGATTTCGACATACGCATCATTGCTGATACCGCGCTTCACAGGCATAGCCTTTACGACGTTTTCTTCAACAACAAAGACAACCTCCTTGGGTTTGTTTTCGGCCTTCTTGCCGTTGCCGCCATTGCTCGCCGCCACAAACTCGCCGCTTTGTCCATCCTCCGGCTGCTCCTTGCCCTCCATCTTCGGCATTCGCGTTGTCACACTTTGAATCGGAACGGCAAGCACATTCTGCTTCGTCTCGGTTTCTATGTCGGCAGTCATCGACATGCCGGGGCGCAGCGTGATGCCTTGCGAAATCACGCGCATCTTCACTTCAAAATTCGTCACTTCCTCCTGTGTGCCAAGGCCCTTCGACTTTGCCGTGTTTGCAATTTCGTACACGATAGCATTAACCTTCTTGTCGGGAAACGCGTCAACCGCAATGCGTGCCGTGTCGCCGATGTGCAACCGAACAACATCGGTTTCGCTTACATCAACTCTTCCCTCCATTCGTGAAAGATCGGCAATTGTCATCACGTCTGTACCTTGAAATTGCTGTGTACCGAGAACACGTTCACCGAGTCGTGAATTCAATTGGCTGACAGTTCCGTCCATCGGGGAAACAATCGTGGTTTTGCGGAGGTTCTCGTTGGCTTGATTGAGCGATGCCGTTGCCTGCGCATACGACGCCTTTGCGCTTTCGTGCGCTGCTTTTGCCTGGTCGTATTCTGCCTGGGAGACGAGTCCCTTTGAGAACAATTCCTTGATGCGGTTGTATTCCGGCTCGGTTCGGCTCAATGTCGCCTTCGCTGAAAGAAGTCCCGCAGAGAACTGATCCCGCTGGGCAATGTACACGTCCGGCTTGATCTTCATCAGCACGTCGCCCTTCTTCACCCTCTGACCTTCCTTGACGGGAAGATCAACGATCTCGCCGCTGACTTCGGGAGAAATTTTTACCTGAATCTCGGGCTGAATCTTTCCGGTGGCCGTCACGACCTGTGTAATGGTATGACGCTTCACCTTTTCTACTTGCACGGAGACTATCGGCTCCTTCTTGCTGCCCAGGAAGAGAACAACACCCGCGGTCACCGCCAGCAAGCCAATAATTGAGAAGATGATAATCTTCTTCCTGGATTTCTTTCCGTTCGTTGCCATTATTCCTCCATGCGGTTATGACATTCTTGGTTAGTATGCACGCTCGCCGACCGAGTATTCAACATTTCGTTTGGCGATGATGTAATTGTAGACGGCGTTCACGTTGTTTGCCTGTGCGCTGACGAGCCCGGCGTTTGCCGTAAGCAAGTCAAGCAGTGTTCCGGCGCCGAGATTGTATCGTTCCTCTGCAATTTTTCTGTCTTCGGTTGCGGAGATCAAACCCTTGAGACTCACCTCGTACGTCTTGCGCGCCGCTTCCAGATCGAGCAAGGCTTTCTTTACTTCCACATTGATGCTGCGCTCAGTTTGTTGCAGCGAAAGCTCTGCATTTTTTCGCTGTACTTGGGCAGACTGCAGTTGGTTGTTTGTTCTGAAGCCATCAAAGAGATTCCACGACAGGCTCAATCCCCAATTCAGATTCTTCCGGTCGCTCAACGTGGAGAAGTTCTGGCCTGTGAGCCCGTAACGGGCGAACGCACTAATAGTGGGGAAGTATGTACTGCGGGCACTTGTAACACCGGCTTCCGCCGCCTCGACGGATTCCGTTGCGCTGGCATAATCGGGACGGTTTGCGAGTGCCCGCTGGGATAGTTGCTTAAAGTCGTTGACCATCAACGCGGAGGATTCCAATTCCGATTGACTGATGTCATGCGATATTGCAGGATCGGAAATGTTGAAGCTCTCATTGACATCCAACCCGATAAGGGCGAGAAGATCGGCTTTTGCTTTATCGAAATTATTCTGTGCGTTGATCACCGCCAATTCATCGGCAGCAACTTGAGATTGCTGGCGGTACACATCTGCGCGAGATAAGGCACCTACGCGGTTCGATTCCGTGATGCGCTCCAACTGACGCTGACCGCGCTTCAGGTTTTCCTCGCTGACCTTCACCAACTGTTCATTTCGAAGAACATTCAGATACGCACTTTCAACGCTGTAGATGATGCTTTGCCGTGTTCGGGCCGCTGTGTGTTCGGTGGCAATAGAATTTGACGAGGCTCGCGAATATCCGCCCTCCCGGCTGAATCCATCAAAAATCGTGTAGTTCAAACTGAGACTCGTATTCAGCGTGTTGTCGAGCGACCTTCCGCCGGTGGTAGTAACCTGATTGGTGATGGGGTTCAGGAAAAGTCCCGGGGGGGTGTCGGTTTGCGAACGCGTCCAGCCTGCAGAAGCAGACAGGGTCGGGAGATAGTTGCCGGTAGCGGCAAGAACGCCAGCCTGAGCGGCTTCGACATTATTCTGTGCCTGTGCAACGCTCAGGTTTCGCTCCAAGGCAAACTGTCGTGCCTGCTCAAGCGTTAATGATCGTGACTGTGCTGAGGCAACCATTGCGGAAACAACCGACAATGTTGCGACAATGGCAATGAATCCGGTGAAACGCATAGCTACTCCTCTTGTTGGGCGTATTTATTGAAAACATACTGACAAAGAAAGGAATTGGAGGTTTCAGCACCAACACCTCATGTAAACGGGGGTGATTTTGAAATGTTTCAATCCTTCACTGTTTTGACAATCTTTTTTTCGAAGTCGTTTAACACAACATCCTTGATGTTCATTAAGTAAGCAAGCGCTGCATCATGTTCGTTGGGAACCTTGCCATCCAGAATCGCTTCCTCGATTGCCGTCTTGAGAATGCCGACTTGCTTGCCCGGCTGCAACCCGCATACTGCCATTATTTCATCTCCCTTTACGGGAGGTTGCCAATTGCGAAGCCTGTCTTTTTCCTCCACTTCAACGATTTTTTGCATGACGAGATCGTAATTCTTCAGATACTTCTCCACAAGCTTCGGATTCTTAGACGTGATATCTGCTCTGCAAAGTTTCATCAGATCATCAACATCATTCCCTGCTTCGAAGACAAGCCTTCGGACGGCGGAATCGGTAACGACGTCGTCAACCAACACCATCGGACGCAGATGCAGGCGGACGAGCTTCCCCACATACGGCAGATGATCGAGCGGGAGTTTGAGATTGCGGAAGATGTTCTTCATCATCCGTGCGCCCAATTCTTCGTGACCGTGAAACGTCCAGCCGATGCCTTCCTTGAAAGCTTTCGTCCGGGGCTTTGCGATATCGTGAACAAGAGCAACGAAGCGAAGCCATAGATTGTCTGTCGTCTTCGCAATGTTGTCAACAACAATGCACGTATGCAAAAAAACATCCTTGTGGTGATGATCGTTCCGCTGATCAACTCCTGCCATCTGTGCGACTTCGGGAAAGACAATCTGCATGACGCCGGTATCGTACATCAGTCGCAAGCCGACAGATGGCTTTTCTGTAGCCAGAATCTTCAGGAACTCATCCGTTTTTCTTTCCTGCGAGATGATGGTGAGCCGTGAACTCATTGTCTTCAGCGCCGCAAGAACATTCTCCTCGATTCTGAAGCCAAGCTGCGACGCAAACCGGATCGCCCGCATGATGCGCAGCGGATCGTCCTCGAACGTTTTCGCCGGATCAAGAGGGGTTCTCAGAATGCCTTCATGCAAATCCTGAATGCCGCCAAATTCGTCAAACAGCTTGCCAAAGGATCCCGCATTGAGACTTGCAGCGAGAGCATTGATCGTGAAGTCGCGGCGCAGGAGGTCATCCTTCAGGGTTCCTGTTGTGACAACAGGCTTGCGCGAATTCGGGTCGTACACTTCCTTCCGGGCGCCGACAAACTCCACCTTTCCGCCCTCTACCGGAACCATCGCGGTGCCGAATCGTTCGAAAGCAACGACGGTTTCCTTGCCGATTTCCTTCGCGAATTCTCGGGCGAATTCCACGCCGTCATCCAACACAAGAACATCGACATCCTTGTCGACAAGACCGAGCAGCAGGTCGCGAACATATCCGCCGACAACGTACGCTTCGATTTGCCGAGCATCGGCAAGCTTGCCGATGGTTTTAAGCAACGGGTGCGCGAGTTCTATTGTAGTGCCCGTGGTTTCCATTCTTTCCTATAACTCAAACCCACGACTTCGCAGGTCGTGGGCTTTGTGTCCGTTCTACTAACAACCTGAGTACCCGAAGGGTTCACATCCTCAGGGTTTGCTGACTGATTTTCCCCATTATAATGTGAGCGACTTCGAGCGCCCTCCTGCCGTCTTCACCGGTTACAGGAGGCGGCGTGTTGGTTCGGATTGCTTTTGCGAACAGCTCAAGTTCGTACTTCAAGGCGTTCACATCATCTACCTTCGGTAATTCGTACACGATATTTCTTTTGTGTTTTGCAGAATCAATCTGCCCCAACATCATCGCCCCTTTTGCCCGCGGTTCATCATCTCCCACGAGGCGGAACACTTCCGCCTGCTTCTCGGAAAAGTCGATGGAAAGATACGCATCTTTTTGGAACAGCCGCATCTTCCGCATCTTTCGTTGAGAAATGCGACTGGCGGTGACATTGGCAACACAGCCGTTCTCGAATTGAATACGGGCGTTTGCAATATCGACGCTGTCCGACACAACCGCAACTCCGTTCGCCTCAATCCTCACAACCGGGGACTTGACGAAACTCAGAATAATATCAATATCATGAATCATCAAATCCAATACAACAGCCACGTCTGTTCCGCGGGGATTGAACTGCGCTAGGCGGTGGGATTCCACAAACAACGGGTCGATAGTGTATTTTTCCAGCGCAAGCACCGCCGCGTTGAACCGTTCGATGTGCCCCACCTGAATCAACACACCTTTCTCCTTTGCAAGACGATTCAGTTCATCGGCTTCTGCCGTCGTTTGCGTGATCGGCTTCTCAATAAACACATGCTTGCCCTGCACCAATGCTGTTCGGGCAACCTCGAAATGGGTCGAGGTGGTAGTTGCAACCGTCAACGCGTCGACTGAGCCGACCAACTCCGCATAGGTAGAGCATGCTTTCGTGCCGAACTCAGTCGCAACGGATTCGGCCTTTGTTGTGTTGGTATCGAACACGCCGGCAAGGGTTACATCGTCGATCTCCGCAAGCATTTTTGCGTGAAGCGAACCGAGATGCCCGACACCGACAACACCGATGGTAAGATGGTGATCCATGTTTGTGTTCAGATGATGATGAGATTAGTGTGAACCGGGCAGTTGCTGTATGCTGCTGCCTCGCCCCATCCCCACAATTCTATCGAACCCGCCAAAGCGCGGATCGTTATAATACACAAAAACCGTGTACGTGTTCGTTGTGCGCCAATCGTTTCCTTCAATAGCAAGCCAATCCTGATTTGCAACCACCTGAGTACGCGGCTCCCACGTTCCGGTAACGTATTGATAGTCATAGATTCCGCGGCGCAGCAGCTTTGTGACAACATACGAACGCTCAGTATCGTCCCACGCCAGTTTATCATCCTCGGCGGGAGTCCAGAAGTTGAACGGGCCAACAAGATATATCTCTCGTCCGCCGCTTGTCACAGCGCGATAGTCGGAGAGTGTCATATCGAGTCTGAACAACACCTCGAGATAATCCGAATTGATGCCTGTGAAGGTAGTCAGCGCTGCTGTTCCGTTTCTATCGGCACCGGTTCGCCAGAACAGCCGCATCTGATCGGCACCGTCAACGGGACGCACCAACGACTTGTTCGGATAGCGGGTCACGTTGCTCAAGTCGAGGACGCGATACTCGTTGCCCGGCATGATATTCATGATCTTGAAAATGCGTTCACCCGTATTGATGCCCTCAACATGCGTGTAGCGATTCCTGTCCCATGTATCAATGCGGTACGGATGATGGTACCGCCGGTTTTGATATACATCAACGGTGGTGAAGAAATAGGCATCGGCTTCATCCGGCAACGTAACACGCGCAGCCACTTTGTGTATCTGATTGTAGGGTGACGGATTTTCCGTGAGATACTCGTTCGTCACGGCAACGGTAGTCGGTGCAAGATCATCAACAACAAAAAACCTGCCTTCGGCAAACTGTGTCGTCTCGCTTTTGTCCATGATTCTGAAGACCCAGTTGCCGGAGTACTCAAACCGGACAGCATCACCGGCGTCGGGAAATGTGTTGATATACCGGTACGCATAGCCCTGAACGCCGCCGGGCGATGGTACGAATTTCAGATAGAACGATGTATTGTAGTTGATGTTGTTGACGAACAAGTTCTCATCCACAATCCAATCACGATTGCAATGGAGAAACCGTATTTTGAGATCGGGAGGCTCGCTTGCAAGAATATCAAACTGAATTGTGATCTGGCCGTACTTGCCTGTCGGCCTTCCTTCCCGATCGAGGTTTTTGCGAAGCACAACCGGGGGATTCGCTTCATCGTTGCCTGCATACACCGAGAGGCCGCGCAGAACCGGTTCGCCTTCCCGGGCGAGAATAATCTGCGCACAGAAAAGAAACAGGTACATCGTTCGAACGATCACAGCCGCCTCCAGATTCTGTAGCGTTGCCCGACGACATGCAAGTCGGGTTCATTAGATGCAGGATCGAACACAATGCCGAAGCCCGGCAGTTCATTCTGATCAGACAGCACGAAATCAGTTTCCGAAACGCCGATCATTCTTTCTGAATAGAACCGGACAGCCCCGCCGTACGATGCCGGAACGGACACAGTTTGATCGTCATTCATATGTGTTTTTAGCCATAACCCGGCAGACTTCATTTCAGCGGTTGTCGAGATGCTCCGCTCCATGAGATCATACACCGGCGGGCGGGAAACGAACTGGCTGTATGCGAGAAGAGCGGCGGCAAGCAACACAACTACCGCGTCTCCCGCTCGAGGGAATCCCGTCATCCCGACGATCAGCCGGAGGGCAAGAAAAGCGAATATCAGGATGAGCGGCAGCGCCAGCGCGAGCATGATGGTGTGCAGAAACGGTACAGTCACAGTCCACAACACAATTGCCGAATGCGAGCGCAGCACCTCACGATCGCGGGTCGCGAGCAGAACAATGCCCACAAACATCAACCCGACAAGCATAACAGCCATGAACGACAGTTGCGGAGAGATGCCCGGCACATCACTCACACCAATCTCATTAGGGATCAAGAAAAGACCCTTGTACGCAGCATACAACACCCACGGCAACACAATGCCTGCAAACACCATCAGTATGCTGGCGGCAACCTTCGCCGATCGGGTTTTGCTTATCGAGTTGATTGAGACATCGAATAATATGATGAATAGCAGTCCGGCAAGCTGCCACGACACTATTCCGCCAAGTCCGGCAAACACCGTGGCAAGCAAATAGTCGTTCCTTAACATAAAGAACAACGCTGCGAGACTGAGCAACAAGGCAAAGGCAACTCCGCTGCCTGAAGGCCCTAATTGGAGAAACCAAGCCTGCATCGAAACTGCAAGAGTTACGCAGAACGCTGATAGATGATCGCGCAGCACTTCATGCGCAACGAAAAATATGAACAGAAGCGAACCACTGCAAAAGAGCAGGCTGAGGGTCTTTGCTGCAAGAAGTACATCGAGATTGAAAGAATCAAATAGGGTCAGAAGCACCATCCAGAGTGAGCCTGCATCTCCCTCCTTCACTTCAATCAGCGTGGTAAATGTGCTTTCAGGCGTGTAGTCGAACCGCTCTGCGGCCGTCACATAATAGACAAGTATGATGAGAGGAACCCCGTAGCGGGAAAGGTATTTGTACAGCGTATGTTCGGAAAACAATCCTGTCACGGAACCTCAGTGGGAGTTACGGCGAAACCACTCGAACATTTCGCTTACGTTGTGAAAAACAAAATCAGTCCGGGCAGCAAGCACCCGCTCCTTGTCGTATGAATCCCAGAGAACGGCTGCCATTTTTACGCCCGCGCCCCGCGACGCATGCACATCGGCCATTGAATCACCCACCATCAACACCCTGTCAGCCGTTAGCGAGTATTTTTCCATCACTTTGCAGATTCCTTCCGGATGCGGTTTGTGGTTCACAACGTCGTTCCCGGAAACAACGACATCAAAATAAGACGCAATATTGAACGCCTCCAGTGTAATTGAGGCGGTTCTGTGGCCTTTGCCGGTAAACACTGCCAGCGTTCTTCCTTGCCCCTTCAAAAGCGACAACACATCTTTGATCCCCGAATGAAGACGGGCCAATTCTGCATGGCGTGACTGATACGCCTCGCACAATTCATCCATTGCCTTCTCTACCTGATCCGCACCAAGCAGCTTCTCAATTGCCCCTTCCTCCGGCGGGCCGAAAAAGGCTATGATTTCCTTCGGCGTGTAGGCTTTGTCGAGATATTTTTGTGTGATATGATTGAAACTGGCGAAAATCAGATCATTCGTTTGCGTCAGGGTTCCATCCATATCAAAAATGACGCAGGGGAATTGCCCGTTCTTCACACACGTTTTCCTTGAAAGCTTCGTTACCGGATGATTATTCTCTGAAAAGATACGCAGATTGACAGCGAGTATCAACAAAACGATGAGTTGCTATTCGGCACACCTCTTGGTACCTTGAAGTCGCTATGAGCCACCTCGATAAACAAATCATACTAAAAAACAAAGAAGAAGGACGCATCCTGTCGGGTCATCCGTGGGTATTCAGCAATGAAATTCGCGAAACCAAAGGATCCCCGCTCATTGGGGATATTGTTGAACTCCTATCGGCCGGAGGCAAAACGCTCGGTGTTGGATTCTACAACCCCCACTCATTGATCAGCGTTCGACTGCTCTCAACCGCGTTTGAAGAGATCGACGCAGATTTTTTTAGAAAAAGATTGCAGCAAGCGCTTGGTCTTCGAAGGAAGCTGTATCCGTCGAGCAACACGTTCAGGCTTGTTTTCAGTGAAAGTGATTTTCTGCCGGGATTGATTGTGGATAAATTTAACGAGTTTCTTTCCATTCAGACATTCTCGTTTGGAATGGACGCCCGGCTCCAATCGATATGCGACATACTTGAATCCCTTCTGCAACCTAAAGGAATTATTGAACGCAACGAGTCACCTTTGCGCGAACTGGAGAAGCTTCCGCAACGCAAAGGTATCCTTCGGGGTGAAGCCGGATGTACTACTATTGAAGACGGAGGTTTGAGATTCTCGATTGACGTACTGGAGGGGCAAAAGACCGCCTTTTTTCTTGACCAGAGAGAGAACAGGTTAGCAATTCGACGGTTTGCCCCGAATTCCGAAGTGCTTGACTGCTTCTGCAACGACGGGGGATTCGCGTTGCACGCCGCGCATGCAGGGGCAAAATCCGTGCTCGGAATTGACGTTTCCGCCGACGCAGTGAAACGGGCGACCGCGAATGCCACACTCAACCAACTGACGCATGTCACCTTTGAGCAGGAAGATGTCTTTGACTCCTTGAAAAGACTTCATGCCGAAGGAAAAACATTCGACGTTGTTGTTCTTGACCCGCCCTCGTTTACGAAAAGCAAGAAGAATGTTCAGTCGGCAAAACAAGGCTACAGGGAACTCCATGCAGGAGTTTATCGTATTATTAGAGAGGGTGGCATACTCTTAACCGCCTCGTGTTCGCATCATATCGAATCCGGCGTGTTTCTCGATATCGTGGATTCGATGGCAACCAAAGCAGGGCGCAGGATACAGTTGCTGGATTGGCGCGGTGCGGCACCCGACCACCCGGTTTTGCCGGCAATGCCTGAGACGCGCTATCTGAAGTTCGCGGTTGTGAGAGTGCTGTGATTGATTCTCAATGTCAAACCGACTATCTTGCAAAAGAGATCCGGGATACTGGAATGTATTACGCAGGAGGAGTTATGAAAAGGAAAGCAGGTTTGCTCGTTGTGTGTGTCGTGCTTGCATCATCTGCGGTGGCACAGACTCTTTCCGCACCTGACAATTCGACAAGAAGCATCGTCTTCGGCTCCGCTCTCAAGCCGGACACCACCGCCCTTATCCCAGAAGGCGAATTCGAAGAGCCGACGTACCGCAATGCCTGGGGGCTGGATGTTCTTGTCTCGAACGACGGATTTGGTCTCGGAATGTTCTACAAACGTGAGTTCACTGAAGATCTTTCGGGCTTTGCCACGTTCTCAATCTCAGAATCAAAGGATGAGCGGGAGGTCGAACAGTACAACTATTTTTCAGGTCAGAGTTTTACTCCCGGCAAGTTGCAGCGCTTTCTTGTAATGCCGTTGATGTTTGGCGTACAGCAAAGACTCTTCCGTGAGGAGATTGCCGATAACTTCCGTCCGTTCATCAATATTGGTGCAGGCCCAGCCGTTATTCTCTCTGCCCCGTTTACTGAATTCAGAACGGTCGGGGAAGTTGTTCAATCCCAACAGGTGGAGTTTTTCAAAAGTCTGGGAAAGGCACGTACCCATTACACTGCGGGGGGATTCATCGGTGTTGGAGCAAATTTCGGAAGCGAAAGGGCGAATGTGTTTGGTGTGAACTTCCGGTACTATTTTACATACATCTTTGGCGACGGGCTTCCCTCACTCTACAAAGAGCGGACAGCAGGTGAAGTGCTGGCCACAAAGAAGGATTTTGGCGGGTTCTTCATCACGCTGAATGTGGGAATGGCCTACTAATGGCGAAAGGCATCAGCACCTCCTAGGATCTCCCCTAAATCCGTCGAAGTACCAATGCCTTTCAGTAACTGCTGCGGTAGCAATGTAGTATAATCCCATCCCCTCCGATGTGACATCAGTCACTTAGACGGCTTTTCCGGAAAGAGGCACCGCTTGAGGAATCTGCCCGTGTGTGACTCTGCAATTTCGGCCAGTTTCTCGGGAGTACCCTGCCCCACAATCTCACCGCCGCCCCCTCCGGCCTCCGGCCCCAAATCAATAACATAGTCGGCACATTTGATGACGTCAAGATTATGCTCAATAATCACGACCGAATGCCCTTGATCAATCAAGACTGAGAAACAGGTCAGCAGCTTCGCAATGTCGTCAAAATGGAGTCCAGTCGTAGGTTCATCAAAAATGAACAATGTATGAGTTCCCCGTTGAGGAGCGGAAAGATGGGCTGCGAGCTTGATGCGTTGCGCTTCACCACCGGAAAGGGATGTCGCTGATTGACCAAGCCTGATATACCCAAGCCCGACATCCTCCAGAACTTTCAGCTTCTGGGCAACTTTCCTTCCTGTCGCATCCGCCGAAAAGAATTGAATCGCTTCAGTCACGGTCATCCCCAACACGTCAGTAATATTCTTTCCGTGATATTGAACGTCAAGCACTTCCTGCTTGTACCGTGCCCCTTTGCATGAATCACAGATCAGATACAGATCGGCAAGGAACTGCATCTCGACCTTCACCACACCATCACCCTCACAAGCTTCACACCGTCCGCCGGGGACATTGAACGAAAAATGACCGGGTAAGAACCCGTGGATCTTCGCTGCCTGAGTATTGGCAAACAGGTTTCTGATTTGATCAAAAATCTGAATGTACGTAATCGGATTGGAACGGGGCGAGCGACCGATGGGCGATTGGTCAACCATCTCGACAGAACTGATATGCTCGTGGCCACGAATTGCCGAACATCGTCCGATCTTTTCGGCGGGCTCCCCCTTCAATCGTTTCAGTCCTGAGTAAAGAACATCATGCACAAGTGTACTTTTGCCGCTGCCACTGACGCCTGTAATACAAACAAACATGTGGAGCGGGATTGTAACGTTTATTCCCTTCAGATTATTTTCGGACGCCCCTTCTATGGTAATTGCGACGCCGTTCGGAGTCCTTCTGTTTCGGGGAACGGAAATCGATCGTTTCCCACTCAGGTACTTTCCTGTCAGTGATTTCTGGTCGTTGACAATTTCTTCTGAGGGTCCGGCATATACTATTTCACCGCCAAACTCCCCTGCCTTTGGCCCCATATCAACAATGATGTCGCTTTCGCGCATCATGTCGCTGTCGTGCTCAACCACAAGAACCGTATTGCCGACATCACGAAGGGCTTTCAGGATATTGATGAGCCGTCCGTTATCGCGGGGATGAAGCCCAATGCTTGGTTCATCCAGAACATACAATGCCCCAACAAGCGACGATCCGAGCGAGGTGGCGAGGTTGATGCGCTGTGATTCTCCCCCGGAGAGTGTATTCGATAGTCTGTCAAGCGTTAGGTATCCGATGCCGACTTCGTTGAGATACTTCAGCCTCCGATCCAGTTCTTCGAGAACTCGCTTCGCTATTTCCCGCTCAGTATGTGTGAGAGATAGCGATGAGAAGAATTGTCCCGCTTCAGCGATAGTCATCCGAACGATATCCGCAATTCCTTTTTCGGCCACTTTGATGTTCAGGGCTTCCTTGCGAAGCCGGGCTCCGCCGCATGCTGCGCAGGTTGTGTAGCCTCTGTACCGGCTCAGCAAAACCCGGTAGTAGATTTTGTATGATTTCTTCTCGAGCATCTTGAAGAAGCCGTGAATGCCGTCAAAATCTCCGTGCCCCTCCATAACAAACTGCAGTTCAGCTTCCGAAAGATCGCTGAATGGAACATCGAGCCGAACGCCCGCTTGTCGCGCGGCCGAGACCATTCGCCTCTGGTTCTCTTTGAACTTCGGAGTTGACCAGGGTTGAATCGCCCCTTCGCGTAATGTTCTGCTCCGAATCGGAACAACCAAATCCATATCAATCCCGATTGCCTTCCCAAATCCCTGGCATTCAGGGCACGCACCAAAGGGATTGTTGAATGAAAACAGGCGCGGGTCGGGTTCTTCGAATTTTATGCGGCAGTTTGAGCACTCGAAATTCTGGTTGAACTTCAGCGCTTTTCCACTCTCCAATAGAACCACCTCTGCGTTTCCTCCGCCGGATGCGAATGCAGTCTCGATCGAATCGGCAAGGCGGTTGCTTTCCTCGCCGGCTGTGAACATGACGCGATCGACCAGGACCAGAACTTCAGCGGGCTTAATCTTCTTCGGCAGCTCACCTTCGTTCAAGTCAACAATCTCGTTGTTCACGAGAACGCGAAAAAAACCTTCTTTTTTCAGATTGGAGAGGGCCTCATCTACCGTCTCTTTGTGATGTATTGGAAGAGGAAACGTGATGTAGAGCTTGAGCGGAGAGGTTTGCAAATTCCTTGCCTCCTGCGTCAGAGAATCCAGAATTGTCCGGACAGAGTCTCTCGTCACCGGTCTGCCGCAGTTGTAGCAGTATGTCTTCCCTATACGGGCAAACAGAACGCGGAGATAGTCATAGATTTCCGTCGAGGTTCCGACGGTTGAACGGGGATTGCGGGTATTTGTTTTCTGCTCGATCGCCATGGCCGGACTAATACCCTGAATAAGGTCAACATCAGGCTTATCCATCCGCTCAAGAAACTGGCGTGCATACGACGAGAGACTTTCAACGTACCGGCGTTGGCCTTCGGCGTAAATGGTGTCGAATGCAAGGCTCGATTTTCCGGAACCGCTGACGCCTGTAACCACAATCAGCTTCTTTCGGGGAAGATCGAGATTGACATTCTTGAGGTTATGAACCCGCGCTCCGCGGATTACTATCGCATCTTTGTTGAATGTTGACTGAGAAGAGGCAGCCCCGCCGTTTGAACGCTTTGCCATAGAATAGTCTGTCGAGAACGATTTTGTTATCCAACAAACTAACTCAAAGGAGCCGGAAAAGCAATCCGCCCAAAAACACAAGAGCCCCTGCGACAACTCCGACAGAGGCTCTGATGGTGTGGTGGTGATGTGAAGGTTACTGCACGATTCCATCCAGTGTATAGTAAGCGTTGCCGTTGGGCCCTGCGACTGTAATAGAAACTGATGTAGGAGTGGGGCGATCAATGTTCGGAGTCCCGTCACTCAGCCGAAAACTGAAGTCGGTGACACCGGCTCCTCTGAAGAGTATATCGTTAAGGGCAATCGTCCCCTGATTGCCGAAGGCAAGTTGCACCTGATTCACCGGCGTATTCGGATCCGGCGGCGGTGGCACACTTGCAACCACTCTTATTGTTGTTCCTGCTGCAAGCGGGTTACCGTTGAAATCGGATACATTGAATGTGAAATCCTGTGAACCGCCATTCGCAATGTTGAACGTAAGCGGTGTAACATTTTTGATTTCAGCATGCGCGCTCCACAACACGAGAATGCTGTCTTCAACCGGAACGCCTCCCTGGCCGATCGTTCGAGCCGCTACATAATGATATCCTGTACCGTACTGCTGTGCAGCATATTGGCCCATAGGAAGCGGGTTTCCACTGATCAAGTCAGCGGATCCCAATCCATCGATATTTGTGAAGACGGTCGGCTGAATAACACCGGCGCTGCTTCGGAAGTACACGGCTGTGTTCACGACTACAGGGTTTGAATATCTATCCCCCACAATGACACCGATCTTGTTTCGATTGCCGGCAACACCCCACGTCGGGAAATTACGTCGCTCGGCTGCAATCGTGAAGTGTGCCTGATCCGCAAAGCCGGCGTTGATGACGACGCGAACAGGCGATGAGGTAATGACCCGTCCGGCAACGGTTGCGGTTGCCACAACCTGTACTACGCCTGAGCGTGTGCCGCTGTTGAAGGCAATGAATGCGCGCCCGACAGCATTTGTCGTGATTGTTGTCGGAGAGAGATACTCACCGCCGTTCGGCCCGCCCTGAAGGCTGAAGGTAATCTGTACAGCATGCGCCGCATCTACAGGAAGGCCGAGCGAATCCCTTGCCTCGAAGCCCAACACTGCCGTTTCCTGGCCGCCCACACCGTACACCGAAACCTGCATCGGGTCGGCGCCGAGAAATGCAAACGTTTGCGCAAGGCCGCTTGTGCTGCCGCCTCCGCCAATCACTTGTGACTTCGGATTCAGATCGATATCGCGCAACACCGCCTCGTTGGGAGTCACAGAAATTGAGATGTCAATGGTATCGCGGTATCCCGTGACGTTACGGATCGAGATTTTTGCCGTCATTGCGCTGTCGACATTGAAGCGAAGTTCAAAACGGCCCTGATCGTCCGTCGTGGCCTGTGCTGTAACTGTTGTTCCGGCCTTGCCTTCGACGAGGACTCCGCTCAGCGGCATCCGGTTCTTTGCGTCTTTTACAAAACCGGAAACCACCGCAACGCCCGCGCTGGGCCCCGTATCATCATTGCTGCACGCATTCAACACAAACGCAAGAGCAAGTATTGCAGCCGTTCCCAAAAATACTCTCCTCATTGTCTATTGTCCCTCCTTCCTTGCACCTGTTACATGATCAACCTGTCGCTGGACTCCATCTTGCCATCGCTGATACACACCATCTTCCTGAACTTTCTGCGCAACACGTTCCTGAAGCGTCGGAACAAGCTCCGCTTTGAGGAGAATAATCAATTCCTTCTTACGTACTTCGTCTTTGTTGTATCCGAACAGATACCGCAACCCGAACACATACCACGGCAGGTCTTTCAACAGAGGTATTCCGAGCCGCGTTTCCTGCACTTCATTGTTGTACAAGCCGCCGATAATTGTTTCTTCACCATCAAGAAGAAGAACGTTGGTATTCGCCTTTGTTTTGTTGATGATGGTGCTTCCCTGGGAAGGCACCAACGAACTTCGCTCGACATCGACGAGGATGTGAATGAAGTTGACGCCCGATTCCGAAATTACTTGCGGACGCACATCGATAATGGTACCTGTACTGTAAAACTTGTCGAGGAGGTTTCCCGAAAAATCACGTTCCTTGATCGAGAAATCCTGCCCGACCTGAATTCTTCCCTTTTCGCCCGAACGGACAATCAGCTGCGGACCGGAGAGAATTTCCCCCAGGTCGTATGCCGAAAATATTTTTGCCACGGTATTGATGCTGGCAAACGAAATTTTCGGGGTCACGTCCATTTTGAACAAATCAGACGACACATTGTCCGCCGCCTTGAACTGTGAGTTGACCGAGACATCCTTGTTGCTCTTCATGAAACTCCAGTTGACACCAACTTCTTCGAGTTTCGTCAGAGACACTTCAAAGAACACCGCGGAGATTTTGATTTCCCGGCTTTTGATGGTCGCGATCTCTTTCTGCATTTCCGCGCTGACCGGCATCATTGTTCCGGCCATACCATCCCGCCCTTTTCCTTCGCCGTTGCCCAACGAAACAATCTGGAAATAGCTCGTGTATTCGTCGTACCACAGATTGTTCTTGCGGCAAATCGTTTCAAGGGCGATCCTCCACTGCATTCCTGTAATATCCACGCCAACCGGATCGTTGCGGCGTTCGGGATCGATAATGATCTTTCCAGTAAATTTCTTGCTCACTTCGCTGATGGCACTGAACGCCTTGTCGAGCGAAGCGGTTGGTGCTATCGACACCAATTCATCGGGCGATATATACTCTTTCAGCGCCCGGCGTTCTACGGGATTCAGAGGCTGGGCCGATGCAGGCACGATGCAAGCAACGAACAGCGCAATTGCGATTATGACGGTAGGTGTTTTCATGCTCCCCTCAAGGCTTTTTGTTCAATAAATCGGGTTGTTGACCCAACGCTGCCTGTTGTCCCGCAGCATATCGTATTTTCAATTCCACTTTTTCGATAATGCCCCCCTTGTTCAGGGTACATTCGATCTTGCCTTCTTCCGGCAGTAGCTTTGTTACATAGCCGAGATATACTTCATCTCCCCACTGTAAGGTTCTGAAGTTGTTGTTCTGATCAAAGACAAACGCCTTGCCCGGAATGACGGCCTTCAAATCCGAACGCTCAATCTCCACAAGATTCGTCTTGTTCGGAGGCAAGAGGGCGGTAATCACAGGCAGGAACGGATCTTGCGACAAGTACGGAGGCGTATCCTCGCGTCCGGAACTCGGCTTGGCCAATTCCGGAATGGCAGCGTAAAATGCGTGTACCGTCATTTCAAAGGTCACCAGAATATCGCCTGCTGTTTTTTCATTCTCCGCAATTTCGAGTCCCTTCATATTCAGCGTGTTGATCTTGAACAGCTTGCGTCCGTTTTCGATATGCCAGAGGAATTTGTAGAGATTCGAGTACGGACCTTCGCCGCGCAAGTTGTACACGTTAAAACCATAGTTGTCTTTCATTTGCGGGCCCTGGTATATCATGTTCAATTTCAGGCCGCCGCTTCGTTCGATGAGAGTACTGAAATATTCGTATGTCTTGCCGGTAATGTCTTCCGGAGGAATTTCCTTGCTTCGGCTTTCCCATCGAGCCTTCGTATCCTCCACTGTTGCGCTGAGTTCGTTGTATTCATTGATGAGCCCCGGAGTGTTGCTCAATTCCTCTTCGATCTTCTCGATTTCAGCCGCCAAGGCTTTCGACTCCTTGGGAAGGTGATACGCCCGCACGAATGTACCAACGCCCATGATGAGCAACAGTAATACGCCAAGCACAATGCTATTTCGGACCTTGTATGACACGTCTTGCTCCTTTCTCCGTCTCCTATTGTTTCGTGTTCATGATGGACGGAACTTCTATTTTGTAGCGGTACACCGTTTCACCTCTGATTTCCTCGGTTGAAACCTCTTTCAGCAATGCCTGTTCGAACATGGCGGAAAGACGCGGGATGCGTGATCGGTTCACGGCAAAGCCGTTGAGCGTTACCTCACCGCTTTCCGGCACAATAAACTCGTTCAGCCAGATCGAATTCAGGTCCTCAACGCCGTGACTCAAATGCGAGAACGCTTTGCTGAATTTATCCGCTCCCGGCACCAATGAATCATACAATGCCATCGATGCGTTGTACTTTCCAAGCTGGTCGCGCAAACTGCTGATCGAGTTCATCAAGGTTGTGTTCTCGCTGATCTGGGCCGACTTGACGTCAAGGAGAGATTTGAGTTCGTTGATTTCCTGACGTTTCTGCTGAATTTGTGTTGTGAAGAAGAGTGTGGATCCGAAAATGGCGGCAAGCAACAGATAGCCGTGCCATGAAAGTTTGAAAACACGCTGCCCCTCGCGTACCGAGTCCGGAAGCAAGTTTGTACGGTAGAATGCTTTGTTCGAGCTATCAAGAAATTTCCACGCAACGCCAATGGCAACAGCGTACTCGGACACTGCTTCCTGCTGGTCGGGCGGCAGCTGGCTGACATCAAGATTCGGGGTCAACAGATAGTCAACTTCCTGGTCGGGAAGCATTTGATGCAGGAATTCCTTGAACTCTATTCGTCGACTTTCACCCGCAAGAATAATCTTGCTGACACGCTGAATGTTCAAGTTATCTTGCTCAAGCAACAACCTGCTGTACACAGTGTTCGGCAGGTTCGACGAGTCGTACCCTTCGCTGAGAATAGGCGCAAACTGATAGAAGTTCGGCCCGTGCATGAAAATCAGGCGCGTGAACTCGGCACCGACATAGATAATAACCGACACCTCGTCAGGCTGAAGATCATAATTCGATCTCACCATGTTCATCAGAGCAATGTCTGAACTATCAATACCGGCAATGTTCGGTACCCTGTTCCCCAGGAATCCCTTGATGCTATCGAGATGATTGATAAGCGAGAGACCATCTTCGCGTACAACACACAACAAGTTTCCGTCTTCCGTCGGAATAGCATCTACAGCATCGGGAGTTGGCTGGAATGTTCGAACATTCTTCAACTCATCGATAATCCGCAGCTTCAGGTTTTTCCCCTTGAGGCCGAAGTTGCTGTCTAACGCATGATAGTAAATGGATGGCTCTGAGATTCCGTAGGCAAGCGAGTAGCTTTTTGGCTTGTATTGAGAGAGCAATCCCAGCAGAATGGCGTTGTTGTCTTCGCCGCCGGTAATGGCAGCCTGCTCGGTCGAATCAAGTTCGGGAAGCCGGAATGGATCGCGGTCATCGGCCGACTGACTCATTGTCGCTTCCGCCGTTTTCCGTTCTTCCAACTTGGAGATGAGCGTTGCCGAACGCAACTCTTGAACAACCACCTTGCCCCGTTTTTGCGTAACACGGGCAAGCTTGATGTCGAGGCCATCAACAAACAGGCCTATCATTGACTTGCCGCCTAACATAGCCATAGCGACTCTTCCCTTGTTATTCGGTGGTGACTATTATTACTCATATGGCCAGAACTCCCGCTTGTTTCAATCGCCGATTGCATTCGCATTGAGGATTTGTTGCAATCGCCGTTTGTTATTCGCATTAACCATCGCAGTCTCGAGAGAAATTCTCCTCTGCAGATACAATCGCTTCAAATCCTGTTCCAAAGTTATCATGCCGATATCTGCCGATTCGGCCATCATTTGATAGATCTCCCCGGTGTTATTGTTTTTGATGGCTGCCCGCACGGAAGGTATCATGAGCATGATTTCCTTGGCCAATGTGAGCTTGCCATCCAATGTCGGCACGAGCTTCTGGGAAAGTACGCAACTCAGCGTATCTGCCAATCGGAGGCGGACTCGTTCTTGCTCAATCGGCGGCACTTCACCGATGACGCGGTCAATCGTTTCAATCGCGGATGCAGTATGCAATGTCGAGAACACCTTGTGCCCGCTATCGGTGATTTCCAGAGCAGTAAATATCGTGTCGGGATCGCGCATTTCACCGATGACGATGATGTCGGGATCCTGACGTAACGCTTGTATTGCTCCCTCCTTGAACGAAAGCACATCGCGCCCCACTTCACGGTGGCGAACGATGCACCGGTCGGGCTTGTGTACGTACTCAATCGGTGACGAGATGATGACGATATGCGCGTCAACCGAGTGATTGTTCGCGTCAATGATACTATCGAGGGTTGAGCTTTTACCGGATCCTGTAATGCCCGTAACAAGCGTAAGGCCGTGCGACGAATGGGCAAGACTCAAAGCCTTGGTAACATTCGGGTGGAAATCGAGGTTCTTGTACGGGCGGACGGTTGCATTGATCGCTCGCATGTTCAGCGCAAGCTGATCCAAATCGAAATAGGCATCGGCACGAAACCGGAACATGGAATCGTCCTGCATCACCGTGTACGAAAAATCAAGATTGCGGTTTTCGTACAGAAACAGCCGTTGCCGCTCGATGAGTATGGACTGAATCAGCAGGCTTGCTTCATCCGGCGTGAAGACAGGAAGTTCCCTGTCCGGCTTTTTATCACCGTAAATTCGGTACCAGATGTAACCTGTTGTGCCCAATCCGCCGATATCGATGTCGGACGCGTTGAGTTTCTGCATACGAAGAAGAACCGCATCCATGAGCTTGCGCATTGCTGTTCGTTCGGCAGGCGAGGCTTTGCTTGCAAGATCACCGATAATCATCTGGCGCTCAACACCCGGCGCCGTCGGAGGAATTGTGGAAGCGAGTTCTCGCAGCGTATGTATGGCAACATCAATCATAGCTGTTTTGCATATATAGTCGGCGGATTAATCATCAGTTGTTACTGCAGCAATTTCTTCAAGCGTACACACGCCGCTCTTTATTCGTTCGATACCGGACTTCCGCAATGTCCACATTCCGTCTTTGATAGCCTGCGTACGTATCTGTTCTTCGTCAACTTCCGTACCCGACTTCACAATGATATTGCGAATGGTTTTTGTGAAATACAGTGCTTCATGAATTGCCGCCCTGCCCTTGTAGCCGCCGTTGCATTTCTCGCAGCCTACGGCCTCAAAAATTACATTGTTGTCGAGTTCCTCTTCCGTGAAACCGAATTTCATATATACCTCGCGGTCCAATTCATCGGGCAGAATCGGACGTTTGCAGAATTTGCAGAGGGTTCGTATCAGGCGCTGTGCAACAATAACGTTGATTGCGTAGGCAATGAGGAACGGCTCAATCCCCATTTTATACAATCGTGAAACGGCGCTGGGGGCATCGTTCGTGTGCAGTGTTGAGAATGTCAGGTGCCCTGTATTCGCCAGCTTGATGGCAATTTCGGCAGTCGTTTTGTCTCGCATCTCGCCGACAAGCACGATATCAGGATCATGACGCAGTATGCCGCGGATTGCGTTATCAAAATTCATCTTGGGCCCGATCTTCAATTGCCGGGCTCCGCGAATGATGTACTCCACCGGCTCTTCGACGGTGAGAACGTTGACTGTCGGGTCGATTACTGCGTGGAGAGCGGCAACCAGCGTCGTGCTTTTTCCGCTTCCGGTCGGGCCGGTAAGGATGACGATGCCTTGCGGCTTGTTGATTGCCCTTTGGAAGAAATCCATTGTCGGCCCCTGAAGGCCGAGCTTGTTCAGATCGGTGATCACCTTCCGATCATCGAGAACACGAATAACGATGCTCTCGTACTTGTGCTTGAACTCTGTACCCACCATCGGCATAATGGAAACGCGGAAGCGGATCATGTGATCATCGATTGACCGCTGGATGAAACCGTCCTGCGACGCTTCGCGTTCGAACCGGTCAACATTCTTTGAACGATCCTTCACAACTGCCGCTATCGCTTCGGGCAACGTGCTCTCCTGGGCGTGCCACAATTGCAGGTTGCCGTCCACGCGGAACCAGAACTCCGTACGGTTCCCGCCTTTCGGAACAATATGAATGTCGCTTACACCCTGTCGCACCGCCTCGACCAGGGCTCCTTCGACGAGATTGACAAGAGCGCTTTTGCTGATTTCCGCTTCAAGTGCTTCCTCGTCAACGGCACCTTCGTCTTCCTTGACATCAATGCCAGCATCGGCACTGGTTTCCAAGAGACGCAGAAACTGATTCTCAACCGGAACAACTTGTTCCATCAATTTTTCAAGCGCGCCGAGGCGGCAATACGCCACTTCGTATTTCTTCGCGTTGAAGTTTCGTGAGATTAGCGGAATGCGCCTGTCCGTAGGATCGGCAGCGAGGATAATCAGCTTGTCTGTCTGGCGTTCATCGTACTTGAGAGGCAGCATCTTTGCTTCAAGCAGCATTGTTCGTGCAGATTCGGGCAGCGATTCGATGAGCTTTCGGATGAACTCGATTCTTGGCTTGTCGAGCAGTTCGTCTTCAAGAGAGATTTCCCTGAATGCATAAAGGTCGGCTACCTCCTTGAATACCGAATCGTGTTCAACGTTGAATTCATTGACAAGAATCTGACCCAGATTTCTCCGGTTCCGCTTGCTCTCGGCTTCCTTGACTTTCAGGGACTTTTCAAGAGTCTCGTAGTCAATGATGCCTTTCTTTAGAAGTGTGAAGCCAATCTTGTCAGTAATATCAACTGTTGCCATTGCTCTTCTCTTATGGGGAATCGAGAATCAACGATTCACGTCCTGCCGTGTTCTGAACAGTGCTGTACTACTACGCCCAATGCCGGGTTCTTCGGGCGCACCGTTGCCGTTTCGGACGAGACGATTGTCAGTGCCGTAAGAACGACCATGATGATCATCGAGATGATGACCTGGATGTAGTCGATGGCATTCCGCATTTTGTACGACGTCTCTTTCTCATAGTACTCCGCCAACTGCAACGCTGTATGTTTCACGGTACCGGTCTCTGCACCCGAATGGAACCGGGAAAGCGCAGTTTTGGTGAACACTCCGCTCGCCTCAAACGCTTCCATAATACCAGCTCCCTTCTGTGTCATCATCGGCAGAGCAACGGTTTTGATCTGATGTTCCATAAACTTGTTGCCGCATGCTTCCGCGGCCATGCGAATTACCTCGATGTTCTCGCCTGCCCCGCTGTACAACGCGTAGAACACGCGGCAGAATATCTCGATGCTGCTCTTGTGCATCAGCGAACCGATAATGGGCACTCTCCAGATATACTTATCGAGGATGAATCTCCCCTTCTCGGTCGAGAAATATTTCACTGCGACAACGCCCGGTATCAGCGTCCCGAGCGCGATGAGGCCCATGTTCTCCACCAGGAAGTCACTCATTGCCATCGTCGCGGCAGTCATGGGAGGCAGTTCAATGCCGAATTTCCGGAACAACCCTGCTGTTGCCGGAAAGATGTATCCGACGTAATACACCACTGCGCCAAAAAGAACCACCAGCGTAACAACCGGCATGATGAGCGCGCTTTTGAGATTTTTCTTGAACTCGGCCTGACGTTCGAGAAATTTTGCCGTACTCTCATAAATATCGGCCATGTTGCCGCTTTTTGAGGCAAGACCGAGCATGTGCGCCGTGAAACGGCCAAGAACGGCTTCGTGCTTGACGAACGCCCGCTCGCTGTCTTTCCCCTGCTTCAGTTCGGCATTGATATCCTTCAGCGTTTCGCGCAGCGTTTTGTTTTGGATATCGTTGACAAGCAGTTGCATGATTTCATTGAAGGGAAGCTTCTGCCTGATAAGGTCGGCGCTGACGCGCACGAATGTCACAATTTCCGTTGACGGGGGCTTTGGCCTGAAGTCGAACAAGCGTTTCTGAACTCGAATGACGCGGTACCCCATTTTTTGCAGGGCTTCTTCTACTTCTCCTTTTGTGAAGGCTTTTTGTTCTCCCGAGACGGGCTTCTCCGTTCCGCGTTGAACACGGTAGACCCATGTTGCGCGCGGAACCACATTCAGCAGCTTAAACTTGCGCTGCGAGGCCATGACCGCGGCCTTCTGTTTTGCGGCTTTGAGCGAGTCTGCTTCGAAAACCCCCTGAAGCGGCTTCCCGTCTGCGGTGACACCTTCTATTCTGAATTCAGGCATTGTATCTCTCATTCACTCAGGTTTGTTCATACGTTCAAAGGCAAGCTCTCCCGTCGTTTCCGTTGCAAGTCTTACTAAGTCCCCCACATAGCAAAACACAACCGGAATACGGAGAGAGCTGCCTACTTTACTCTGCGCTTTTGGCGCGCCCTGCATTTCTTTTTTCTTGCCAGCCAGACCGCACAAACACAGTCTGCACACCTAATTTAGAGTCTCTACAAACAAGCTGTCCGGCCAAATCTTAACCTGAACGACAACGGGCGTTGCCCCGTCATTGCCGGTGTTGAATCCTGTCCCTGTCAGCGTTACAAACGGATCGCTGCCGCTTGCAGGATCGGGCGAAAGCACGTACGTACCGTTGGAATTCGTTTCATTTTTTGTAATGTGTTTGAACGTCAATCCATTGAACGAATACGAGCCGCCGCCCAACACCAACGGCTTGCGATAGAACTTCTGTGCCCGCACTGCGAAGTTCGCCAGGTCATTGGAAATCGAATCCCGGTTCGTGGATGCGGCCTGGTCTTTGAACATGCTCATACCGACAGCAACCATGATCCCGATCAGGACCACCCCCACCACAATCAGTAATAGTTGCTGCGAACCCATTTCAAGCCTCTTCTACTCGTGTACTATCGAACGCCTTCGGCCAGTGTGAACTCACCTGTACGCCCGCATGAAACGTTACGTCTATTAAACAACCCGGGCTTCCATTGCTGGAAGCCCGCAGAATGTCAGGCGTTAGTTAGCCTGCGAAACATATGTGCTGTCGGGAAAAACACTCATCGTAATGCTGATGGGGTTGCCATCTGTTCCCTTCTCGACACCGGTACCCTGCAACACAACAGTGGCGGTTGTGCCGGCTGTGGTGATTGCGTATGAACCGTTTGCGTTTGCCGACTTCGAGGTCAGCTTTGCCAGACCTGCCGCATTGGCCGTCAGACCGACAAACGAGTTGCCGCCACCGCCAAGCGCCTGCGGGCGACGATAGAATTGCTGTGCTCGTGAAGCAAGGTTCACAAGGTCGTTCGTAACCGCATCGCGGTTAGCGGACACAGCGTTGTCCTGGAACATTGTGATACCGACTGCTACGGCGATACCGACGACGATCACGCCAAGGATGATCAGAAGAAGTTGTTGCTGGCCCATGGTATATCTCCCCTTTGATTGTTAGTTGTGGTTTGTGGTTGTTGGTTTGAAAATTTGCTTCTGGTTTTTTCTTTTCTGTTCTGTTGACTATGGTTCATTCAATGGCTATGCCAGGATTCCATCATGACAATTCGCCCCAAAACACTATGCAACGCCATCATCTCACAGCAGCATGAGGAAATTTTGACTTCTCTTGAGTCAGTTCTTCCATTACAAACTTTCAATCCCGCGTTGTTGCGCTTACAACTTCATCGATACTGCTCACGCCCTGTTTCGCCAGTGCTAATCCGGATTGCCGCAATGTTCGCATACCGTGTTTGATTGCAGCATGCTGAATTGCTTCCAAATCGATTTTTTCACCGCTGTCTATGATGATCTCCCGGATTTCCGGGGAGATATACAGGGTTTCGTGTATGGCTCTGCGTCCTTTGAATCCGCCAACGCACTGCGGGCAGCCGACCGGATCGTAGAATTCCAGATTCGGTATTTCCGCCTCATCAAATCCATACTTCACGAGCATACTGTGATTCAACTCGCGCTTGTTTACCGGGCGCTTGCATTTGTCGCATAGTTTTCGGACAAGGCGCTGCGCAACAACAATGTTCAGCGCTTGTGCAATCAAAAACGGTTCAACACCGATCTTGAATAGTCGAGAAACAACGCTGGCCGCATCGTTGGTGTGCAGTGTGGAAAATGTCAGGTGGCCGGTATTCGCCAATTTAATGGCGATATCCGCCGTTGCACGATCGCGAATTTCACCCACCATGATGATGTCGGGATCGTGACGGAGAATGGCGCGAATAGCGTCGTCGAACGAGAGTTTGTGATTGAGCTTCACTTGGCGTGCGCCTTCAATCAAGTACTCTACCGGATCTTCCACCGTTATGGTGCAGACGGACGGATTCATCACGGACCGGAGAGCCGCGACAAGTGTCGTGCTTTTTCCGCTGCCCGTAGGCCCGGTGAGAATGACAATGCCGTGCGGCTTGTTGATTGCTTCGCGAAACATCTCGAGCGAGTACGGGTCTAACCCGATGGATTCAAGTGAAACCGAGGCATGAGCATCTCTCAGAATCCGGATAACAACAGATTCGAACTTCCCGGCCATTTCCTTGGAAATAATGGGAAGAACAGACATACGGAAGCGAATTAACTGATCGTCTACCACCTTTTGGGCCTGGCCGTCCTGGGCGGCCATTCTCTCAAAACGGTCAAGGCCGAGGCCGCGTCCCTTTACAACGGCAACAACTGCCTCTGCCCGGGTGTCCTCAATTGTGTACCATGTTGTAAGCTCCCCGTCGATGCGGAAGCTGATTTCGGTTTTGCGGGATCCCTTTGGCACAATATGAATGTCGCTCGCCCCGACACGTACGGCATCGGTGAATATGTTGTTCACCAGATTGATGAGTTGGCTGCTGTCGATTTCGCGTTCGAGGGCGCTATCGAGCTCCGAATCATTCTCCTCGAACATCCCGTTGCCGGCCGAGGTTGCTCCCGGCGATGTTGTGTTCTTTGAGTGTGATACTTGTTGCCAAAATTCATCCCAATCTACCTCCTTCATATAGCAGATTTCGTGCTTGGCGTACGGAAAAGCACGGGCAGCCTCGCTCACCTCCCTGTCTGTCGGATTGGGGGTCACTACCAACAGCTTGTCCGGCTGGCCTTCTGCTGTTTCGAAGGGAAGCACTTTGTGCCTCATAACAACACGATACGCTGGCGGCGCCAGGGCTTCAACCAGTTTCAGGATAGTCTGATTGTCGAGCCTTCGCAGACTTCTTTCTTTGCTGTCAATGATCCGGAACGAGTAGAACTGCGCAAGTTCCCGCGCCAACACATCCTTGGAAACCTCATACTCTTCCGCAAGAATATCAATTATGCGGCGTTTTTCGTTTCCTTTTTGTTCCTGGATGTGATCGGATACATCTCCCGCAATCTTCTCTGTAATGATCCGGTTCCGAACGAGATGCTCAAGAAACGCCGAGGCGTAGCGACGCTTGACAGGAGCAACACCGCCTGCACTATTCTCCTTATATGTGTTCTGATCCGGTAAGGCCATCAGTTTTCAACGTTAGTTATTGATGATTGGATCTGATCGAGCACCTCGATGACCTTGCTGATGGGCGTCAACTTGCTGATAAAGAAATCTATTGAGGAATCCTCTATCGCTTCCTGCGTATAGGGGTCGTCGTACCCTGACATGAAAATGAACGGGACTTTTCTATCTCCCATCAACTCCCGAACATAGCTGTGAAACCGTATTCCATCCAACGTCGGCATGAAGATATCGGAGATGATGACATCAACCGATTCTTCTTCAAGAAACTCACGCGCTTGCTTTCCGTCTCGTGCAATCAACAAGGTATGCCCTTGCCCCTTTATCAACTCCTCCATCACGAGCAGGAAATCATCGTTATCATCAGCAAGAAGTACTTTCATGGCTCCTTTGGGTTCATTCTGAGTTTTCATCCGGATGTAACAATTGGTTTTAGTTGAGACAAAGGTTACGCCAAAAAATCCCGAAGGCGAAAGGGCGTGGAAAACGGAATTGAGAATGAAAGGGAAGAAAAAACTACTGCACGTTTGAAAATCTTACAAAGGAAGGTGTGAGGGAAAAGGCGTCACCGACGACAGCATACATGATTCAGTGTACGCGGGAAGCAAAGAGGACTCATGCTTCCGGGGGTTGCGGCACAGCTGCACGGCGGAACGTTCTATGCTTCTTCTTTCGCCCGCTGCTCTGCCAGCAATTCGCGTATGTGCGGAAGGTTCTGTTTGTTGACGAGAACGAGAATAGTGTCCCCGGATTCCAGCACAGTGCCGCCGCTGGGAACCAGAAATTCTTCGTTGCGGATAATCAACACGATCAGACTGTCTTGCGGCATGCCCAGTTCAACGATAGTCTTTCCGACTGCTGATGCGTTGTACGGAACCATCAAATCAACCAGTTCAGTATTTGACTCTCGCGGGGCATCAAACTCAAGCGGGTAGTTCGGAGTTCTTTCAAGCGGGGCGTCCACGTTAAGGATGCGTGCAAGCAACGGAATTGACCATCCCTGAAACACTGTTGATGTAAGAACGATGAAGAAGACGAGATTGAACATGAGTTCCGCTCTCGGCAGACCCGCCAGCAGTGGAAACGTGGCAAGAATAATCGGCACGGCTCCGCGCAAACCAACCCATGAAACAAGTGCCTTTTCATTCCACCGGAACTTCGAGAATGCAAGAGAAAGGAACACGCTGACCGGCCGGGCAACAAACATCAGCACGGCGGAAACCAGCAATCCAATTCCCACCACACTTGCAACGTGAGACGGAAACACAAGCAAACCCAGCGTAACAAACATAACTACCTGGCTTAACCATGCAAACCCGTCAAAAAACCTGAGAAGACTTCTTTTTTGAATGATCTCGGAGTTACCGACAATAAGGCCGGCAACGTACACAGCAAGAAATCCGCTGCCGTTAATGACTGCCGTGATCCCGAAAATGAACACTGCAAACGCAAGTGCAAAAACAGGATAGAAGCCCTGGTAGGAGAACTTGAAGCGATTCAGCAGGAAGACCATTGCTTTGCCAAGTCCGAACCCCAGCACCGCGCCAAACCCCATTTGATAGATGAAGAGAATAATGAAGTCGGCAGCGGTTTCTATTTGAGATGTGAGAACCTGAATCAGCCCGAGCGTCAGGAACACTGCCATCGGGTCGTTGCTTCCCGACTCGAGCTCCAGCAGCGGTTTCAGGTTTCCGCGCAAGCTGACATTCCGCGATCGTAGCAAGGAAAAGACGGCGGCCGCATCGGTTGATGAGACAACGGCTCCGAACAGAAGCCCTTCAAGCAGGGAAAATCCGAACGCATACGAAACAAACACCCCGACCAGCAATGCCGTGGTAAACACTCCGGCTGTTGCAAGAATTCCCGCCTCCCGCAACACCGGGCGAACAGACGACCATTTCGTATCCAAACCGCCGGCGAACAAGATAAGAACCAATGCAATAGTACCTATCGAGCGCGCCAGGCCAACATCGCTGAACTCAATTCCACCCAACCCTTCGGAGCCGGCAAGCATCCCCACCACAAGAAAAAGCAACAGCGTCGGAACCCCGAAATTGTCGGAAATCTTGGCTATCGCCAGACTGATGAGTATCAGGCCCGAACTCACCAGAAGGATATATTCAAAACTGATCATGAAGGCTTGCCGAGTTACGGTTCAAATGCCAAGGAAGTGGTTCAGCTACCGGCATGCATGTTCAACGGATTGTACTGGTCACAGCTCACTTAGAATATATCAAGACATCAGTCAAAAACAACATACAATGCGACGAGGCTGCAGAAAACCTGTTGGTATTCTGATTCAGAAAAATTCTATATTGGACTCGTAACCAGAATACTCCCGTCCGAAGAGAAGACTACCATGCGCGATATTTCCCGAAAGACGACAACGCTCAGAACTGCCGTTGCTTCGGCACAATTGCATCTCAGCCACGGAACAATCGACCTCATTCGTCAAGGCAAAATCCCGAAAGGAAATCCCCTTGAAGTTGCAAAAGTTGCCGCAATCCAGGCGGCCAAACATACCAGCGATATTATCCCGTATTGTCATCCTCTTCCGGTTGATTTTGTTGGAGTTGAATATGTGCTCGGCGAAAACCGGATTGACGTCTCGGCCACGGTGAAAGCCATCTACAAAACCGGCGTTGAGATGGAGGCTCTTACGGCAGCGTCCGTTGCCGCACTGACGATCTACGATATGGTGAAGATGCTTGACGAGGAGATGTCGATCGGCGAGATTCGTCTTGTGAAGAAATCCGGTGGCAAGTCTGATTTCCAAACGCCTCAGGGAAGGATTCTCAAAGCGGCAGTCCTTGTGATGTCGGATTCGATTGCAAGCGGGAAGGGAGCTGATCGTTCGGGAAACGTGATAGTTGAACGGTTGAAGACCGAGGGATTCGAGATCGCCGATTATTCTGTGATTCCCGACGACAAGATAAGGATTGTTGAGAAGCTGAAACACTATGCCGACAACGTACAGGCCAACCTCGTTCTAACAACCGGCGGAACAGGACTCGGTCCGCGGGATGTTACGCCGGAGGCAATCCGGGAAGTGATTGACCGTGAAGCCCCCGGTGTCGAAGAGGCAATACGAATGTACGGACAAGCCCGGTTTCCGTTGGCGATGCTCTCGCGAGCGTGTTCGGGTCTGCGGGCCAACACACTGATTGTTTCCCTCCCCGGTTCGCCCGTCGCAGTATCTGATGGTCTCGATGCCCTCTTCCCGGCAATCCTGCACGCCTTCGCCATGATCGAGGGAAAGGGGCACTGAAAGGATGATCGATTTCGAGGAAGCGCAGGAACTTGTATTCTGCAATTGCCGGAAGCTTTCTGTCACGCAAATCCCCGTTTCGAAATCATTAGGATATGTTCTGGCGGAATCGATTCGGGCAAGCACACCCCTGCCCCGCTTCGACGCTTCGGCAGTTGACGGCTTTGCAGTACGCTCGTCCGATCTCGTAGAATCATCCCACAGCAACGAAACCTGCCTTCGACTCACCGGCACACTTGCAGCAGGCGACAAGCGCATTCTAAAACTGAATAAGGGAACAACCATCAGGATTCTCACCGGAGCGCAGATCCCCGCCGGAGCTGATGCAGTTGTCATGCAGGAACAAGTAAGAATCAGGAAGGATATTGTCTCTTTCTCAACACCTGCCAATGCAGGTGACAATATCAGATTTGCCGGGGAAGAGTTCAAGAAAGGCGAGATTGTCCTTGAAAGCGGAACGCTTATCACCCCGCCGGTTGTGGCAATGTTGGCAATAATCGGCAGACAACGCGTTCGTGTGCGCAGAAAGCCTCGCGTTGCGCTCATCGTCACGGGCAACGAACTCCAGCCTCCGGGAACGCGGCTGCGGCGCGGCAAAATCTACGACTCGAATACGCCGGCTCTTGTGGCCGCGCTTCAAGCAACAGGCATTGACTCCGTCCGGACATTTCGCACGCATGACACGCCTCGACAAATCGAGCAAGCCTTCCGCAAAGTACTCACGGATTCCGATGTTGTTCTTTCATCAGGAGGGGTTTCTGTCGGGTCAAGCGATTTCGTGAAAGATGTATTGGCTGAACTCAACGTGAAAAGCGTCTTCTGGAGAATCGCAATCAAACCTGGGAAGCCGATCTATTTCGGAACAAAGAAGAAGGTCTTGATATTCGGTTTGCCGGGAAATCCGGTTGCGGCGCAACTGGGCTTCCAGCTTCTGATCAAGCCGGCAATACTTCGCATGATGGGAATGAGCAGCGTTGCACCGCTGACGCTACCGGCAATTCTCACTCACGATCTACGAAAGAAGGCAGGCAGAATGGAATTTGTCAGGGGAATTCTCTCAACAGACGATGCGGGACAGATCACCGTTCGCCCTGCCCGCGGCCAGGATTCGCATATGGTTGGCGGTTTGGCAAAGGCAAATTGCCTGATTCATTTTCCCAAGGATCAGGAGAGAATTTCTGCAGGCAGTAAGGTGAGAATTTCTTTGTTGAATTGGGGCGTGCTTTGAAACAGAATTAAAGGATTTCCGTTCAATTGGCCGGGAAGAATTTTCAAGAGGATGTGGTACAACCCTTATTCGGATAAATGAGTCTGATAACAGTGAAGCGTCACATATCATCATCAATCACAGCAGGAGGTGTACTTAATGGACACATTCATCAACGTCCTTCATATTCTGGCCACCGCCGTGTGGATTGGCGGAGCCTCATTCGTGCATTTCATTCTTAAACCCGCCTCGCGCTCCATCGACCCGCAGCAGGCGGGGAAACTCTTCGGGTTGGTTGCAAAGCGATTTTCTAAAGTGGCTTGGGGGAGTATTATCGTTCTCCTTATTACAGGAGTCATGAAAACCCCCGAGGGAGAGATGTTTAACACATCCTCGGAATTGGGAATGATGCTGACGATCAAGCACATTCTCGTCATCGGTGTACTGATTGTCGGATTGACTATCGGATTATATGTTGTACCGAGGATGCACCAGGCAACTCCGAAACCGGGCGAAGCGCCGTCAGCGGACTTCGCAGAATATCAGAACAAGCTCAACATGCTGGCGTCGGTCAATCTTGTGCTTGGAGTGCTGGTTGTTGTTGTCGCTTCGATGTTGTGGTAGAATGAGATGTGAACGGAGTTCATTTCCTGTATTTGGATATGAACTCCTCCACTTCGGGGACACCCCCCTGGAAAATCAGGTAGCCGTTGCTTGGCTCTCGTTCGGTGATCTCGCCGGCAATGGGAGTCAGCATGATCTCTTTCACCTTTTCCAAATCACTTGTCTGTCCTAACGCCCAACCCAATTTCATGTACGCTACTTCCGGAAGCATGTTGGCAGTCGGTACAACACCAAGATCCATCATATCGCGGCCGGTATCGTACACATACATCTGCACGTACCCCCACAACGTCTGCACAGTCATGTACACGGCAATGTTTTTCTCCTGTGCCCGCTTCAGCGCGGGATATAGCGGCTTGTTGACGTGACCGAGCCCTGTTCCCGCAATAATAATTCCTTTGTAGTTATTGTCGATTAACGAGTCGAGAATGTCGGGCCGCATGTTGGGATAGTAGTACACGATGGCTACCATCTCTTCGAACGCTGCATTCAGAATAACATCAGTGTCTGAACGGCGACGTTTGTAATCCTGACGCAACGGTTTGATGAATTCTCTGCCGACCATCGCAATGGGAATATCGCCGATTGTCCGGAATGTCGAGCGGTAGCTGGAATGCATCTTGCGCACGCGAGTACCGCGGTGAAGCAACCCGTATTCATCGGACGTTGGGCCGAACATGCACACCATCACTTCCGCTATGTCGCTTTCCGCCGCTGTTTTCACGCTGTGCATAAGATTGAGCGCCGCGTCTGATGAAGGTCGGTCGCTTGAGCGCTGGGAGCCGACCATCACAATCGGCACGGGAGAATTCTGAACCATAAACGAAAGAATTGCCGCGGTGTGATGCATCGTATCCGTGCCGTGCCCGATCACAATGCCGTGCGCACCTTTCTTGATTTCCCGCGCAATCGCTTCGGCGGTTCCTTTCCATTGTTCGGGACCCATATTCTCGCTGAACACACCGTAGAGTTTCTCGGTTTCGAGATTGCAGATATCGGCAAGCTCCGGTACCGAGCCGTATAACTCGCTCGGTGAAAAGGCGGGGATCACGGCGCCCGTTCTGTAATCGAGCCGGCTTGCAATTGTTCCGCCCGTTCCCAACAATTTCACGTTCGGCTTCTTCGGATCGTAGGGAAATTCTTTTTCGGGAATCTTGTAGTGGGCCTCTTTGCGTCCTGAGATGGTGATGGAACGAATCCGCTTTGCCGCAATTCCAATATTGTACCCGACACGCAGTTTGAGAACAACATGGTGAGGATCTGCCGTTTCCGAACGGGGAAGAATGATCCCCTTAAACGTGCCCGTTTCAGTTGTTATCTCAACGTCACTCCAAATGGGCGCATCGAAGTTCTTCAGCGTGTCGAGCGCTTCGCCGCGGTAGCCTTTGTACAGGTCGTTCGAGCTCATACCAACACCTCCCGGTCGATGTGTTCGCGAACGGTAGTCGCGTCGACCCGCCCCCGCAACGCGTTCATGACAATACCCATGACAATCTCCCGCCGTTTGTCGTGATGATGGATGGTTACACCGTCAAGGCCGGCAACAGCTTTCTGAATCGTCTGCTGAAGTTCCGTTGTCGAACAAGGTGGCGGCAAGAGGTGATCGCCGTATGATCCATTGCGGACAGCCTTCTTCAGCAAAAAATACAACCCGTCCTTCGGAATCTTTCCTTCCTTGTACCCTCTCACGATGTTCATCATCATCTCATCCGAAATCAGCGGATCCAGACCTTCTCTCTTTAATCTCTTTGGATACTGAATGAGAAGGGTTGCGGCAAGCTTCGGCATAATCTGCAACCCGGCAATCAGCGTTTCAAACAGTGCTGCAAATCGGGAGACAGAAAGTGATTGAATAAGATCCTCAGGGACTCCGAGTTTGCGGTAGCGATCTCCCCTGTTCCAGTAATCAAGTGGCAGGGTCGCACGAATCCGATCGCGCCGTTCATCAGTAATCCGCTTCGGCGGAAGGTCGGTATCAGGATACATCCGGTCGGCGCCGGGAAGAATGCGCTCGAAGCCGTTCGTGCCGTCACGAAGCGCCTGCCGCGTTTCCGAAGGAATGCCGATCGTTGCCTCCTTTGCGCGAATAATGATTTCCTTGGCACCCATTACGGCATCCTGTTCGCTTCCCCAAACGAGAACAAGCGTATCGTCATCCGTTGCACTGACGGCCTTTTTGATCGACTGCCACTCGGCAGTTGAAACCGATTCGCTCGGACTGTCGGAGTGAAGAATATTGGGAAGCGTGGTGAGACACGCAATGACACGAACTCTGTCGGAGATTTCTTTTGAGAAGTATGTGTCGGTTTGCGTTTGCCAGCGCAGCAGGTCGCGGAAACCGCGGAGAACGACACAGTTGACAATCATGCCGCTTGCAAGGGCATTCTCCAATGGAAGGTACCTTGTTTTCCGCAGCAGCTTCGTAACGGATTCGGTCGAAGCCTGGAATGAATCCGCCGTAATGTCGCGCCGGTGAAGCTCGTCGCGCAGACGCAGCAGATTCCATTGACGCATTGCTTCGTTGTACGTGAGCAAAGGAATATGCGGAATGCGCGGCACGCCTTTGATTTCTACTCGGGTTCCTCCCGTTACACTCACATTCACATCTTGCCGCGCCGCGCCGATGCCCGTTCGAACCTTTCCGGTGCTGCGCGCCATCCAGCGGCACAACTCGGCTACTTCGGCAACTTCGTACGGCGTTTTCATGTCCGGCCCCGTTACTGTTTCAATCAGCGGCATGCCCAGCCGGTCCGTCAGATACACGCGTTGATGTCCGATATCGCTCACCTCGCGACACGAATCTTCTTCAATCGACATCTGCACGACACGTACGTCGCGGCCTTTGAAAGGGATTTTTCCGTCAAGAGAGAAGATAGCTGTCCGCTGAAAACCCGTCGGAATGCTTCCGTCAAGATACTGCTTGCGGGCGATATGGAGCTCATCAACCAGATCGCAGCCGTACATGATGCCGATGCCGAGTGCGATGTCGAGCGCTTCTTCATTGATCTCAAACGGCGGCGTGTCGTCCATCTCGTACGTGCAGACGGTATCACGGTTGATCCGGTAGATGATGTTCTTCTTTGTTTTGAATTCCATCAACGCCGTGCCGTCGTACTCGCCCAATTCCGACAGCGTCGGGCGCATGTGCCGCAGAATCTCTGCGTCGTAGCGGTCGCTGTAACGCCCCGCAGGGCAACGGCAAAATAACTTCTTCGATGTGAGAAGCTGCTGGTGGATTTCAAGACCGGAAGTAAATCCGACGGCGGCATAGTCGGATTCCGTCATGTCATGAAATGGCTTGAAGAGGAAATCGTGCATGTTCGTGAAGTGTTATGAGAATCAACGGGTTCAATGTGAAAGGGCGGCACACGGAAAAAACGGGGGGAAGCGTTGTTCGTTAACTTGTAAGCCCGATTGAATTCTACATACTTTTTGGTTGGAGTGCAACGCAGACAATCGGTGCGAAAAATACAAGAGATCCACCCCTCCAACACAAACCCTTTCCCCGCGCCTCACAATTGCATTCGACTCTTCGGAACATAAATCACAATTCTGTGTTCACGGGGGTTCAGCCGGTGACTTATTGTTATGAACATGAAGTTTCGCGAAATAACATCCGGACGAGGGAGCTTGGTGTATCGGTAAAGCGCGGTGAGGGTTTTACGTGAGACGGAATGCGCGGTGATTGCAGACGTTCTGCGGAGGCATCGAGGATACTTCATATCCTTTGATAATTTGACGAAACCACGCATGCGTAGTATGACAGGGGAAGAAAAAGACACTCTACATACAACACAACTGGTGGAGTAGAGATTAAATAGGCGAGCCGCATTTTATCGGACGACATCAACAATGATCTTGGGGACTGGTATTCTTGTGCGAAAGAACACAGAACGATCTCTGTAAATCACGGATATTGTCGTTGTTTTTGCGAATACAGGTTCTCAGGACTCGGTTGTGTGTGGTTGGACCTCCGTTCGCATCTGATCGAAACAGAACAGAAAATGCAAGGCAAGGAAATGATTGAACGAGATCGTGTGTTTCGGCTGATCTACGGTGTGATAGAACGACTGAACGAACAGCGCAAGCCTGATGAAAGAATCAAGGGGGATTCAGATAGTGTTTTGATGGGAAGTGGAGGGAGTCTCGACTCGCTTGGACTTGTCAATCTAATCGTGGCAACCGAAGAAGCAGTCGAACAGGAGTTTGGGACGCCCATAACACTCTCTGAAAACATGGAATACGGCGATGAACGAAGCCCGTTCCACACAATAAGTTCTTTGGCAGACCACATGATGTTACTTCTGGGGGAAAGTCGCAATGACGAGAACGAACCTTCACGGTTTATTGATTTCAGATTTCACAATAAAAACTCTGGCTAATTATCTTGACAACATCGATGAAATTCCCAAGCTCCACACACATGTTGTGCTGATCAGGCAACTGATCCAGATCCTCACTCCGCAGGACGCTCCGAGCCTGAGTTCCAAACCGGACTTCGCTGTGGTTTGGACGCGTCCGGATGTTTCCGTCCCGGCATTTTCCAAGATTCTGCATTTCCAGTCCGCACCCGTAGCGACTCTTATGTCAGAAGTGGACGCTTTCGCTGAGGCGGTGGCATTTTTGGGGGAACATACGAACGCGGTATTTGTCCCAAGTTGGACACTCCCTTCGTACATCAGGGGAAACGGCATGCTCGATATGAAGAATGCAGGAGGTGCTGCGAACGCGATCATGCGAATGAACCTCAGATTAACGGAACAACTCGAACCGCATTCCAATATTTTTGTTCTCAATGCCCAGCGGTGGCTTGAGGTTGCGGGAAAACTCGCATGCAATCCAAAGCTCTGGTACATGGGAAAAATCGCGTTCTCCAACGACGTGTTTCGCGAGGCTGCACGCGATATCAAGGCCGGACTGCGAGGAATGCGCGGTCTGGCACGAAAACTCGTCATTGTTGACCTTGATGATACGTTGTGGGGGGGAATCGTGGGTGACGTCGGTTGGCAGCAATTGAATCTCGGGGGGCACAATCATATTGGTGAAGCCTATGTTGATTTTCAGCTATCGTTGAAAGATCTTACGCGGCGCGGCATCATCCTTGGCATTGTCAGCAAGAACGAAGAGTCGGTGGCCCTCGAGGCAATCAAGAATCATCCGGAAATGGTGCTACGTGTTGACGATTTCGCCGGTTGGAGGATCAATTGGGGAGACAAGGCCAACAACATCGTTCAGCTTACCGCGTCACTCAACCTGGGTTTGGAGTCCGTGGTCTTCATCGACGACAATCCCGTGGAACGTGCGCGTGTGCGTGAAGCACTACCCGAAGTGTTCGTTCCCGAGTGGCCAAAGGACAAGATGCTGTACCAAAGTACACTGCTTGACCTCAGATGCTTTGATGTGCCAGGCATCAGTTCCGAGGATCTTGAACGGACACAGATGTATCTTGCACAGAAAAGACGCGACCAATCGCAACGAAACATCACATCGATGGATGATTGGTTACGCACGCTTGAAACTACCGTGACGGTTGAAGAATTCAGCCAGACAAACGCCTTGCGTGTTGTACAGCTTCTCAACAAAACCAACCAGATGAATCACGCAACCCGCCGGATGACGCTTCAGGAACTCAATATCTGGATAGCGCACAAAAACCGCCATTTGTGGGCATTCCGCGTGGCCGACAAATTCGGCGACGCAGGCATCACCGGGATCATCAGCCTGAATCACGATGGTGAGGTCGGAACAATCACCGACCTCGTGTTGAGTTGCCGCGTCATGGGAAGGAGAATTGAAGAAACGATGCTCTTCGTTCTCATCAACTTCGCACGACGCGTCCCTCTCGTCTCACTGAAGGCGGAATTCGTTCCTACGGAAAAGAACAAGCCTTGTCTCGAATTCTGGAGGCGTTCCCCGTTTCAGGAGGAGCGCACAAATCTGTTCACATTTGACCTTTCCCTGCCGTACGAAGTACCTTCCTGCATCGTTCTGCAGGAAGGCACGGCAGTGCCATCCGGGAAGACGCTCACTCACCTGACCCATTGAAGGAAACGACTCTTGTCACAAGTTGTAAAGGCTAACGCCTCAATGTTCGAGGAGATTCATCAACTTCTTCTTGATTTCAACAATTCCGATATCACAAAGGATGATTGGAGAAATCTGTTTTCCCATTCTTGGAAGGGGGATGATGATCAGTACGGTTATGTGTTGGTTGACGGGGGGAAGATTGTCGGATTTCTCGGAACCATATTCAGCGAACGCGAAGTCGACGGGACCATAAGAAGATTTTGCAACGCAACAAGCTGGATAGTAAAACCTGAATATAGAAATGAAAGCGCCCTTCTTGTTCTTGCTTTCTTGAGAACACGGAATTGCACGTTGACGAATCTCAGCCCGAATCCGATTGCGACAAACGTGTTTACACGGCTTGGATTCTCCGTCCTCAATGATGAGACTATCCTGAGGCTTCCTGTTCCGGGCTTCAGGGTAAACACCGGCTGCAGTGTAACGGCGGATATCTCTGAAATTGAGACTCAACTGCCCGATAAGCATCTCCGTCTCCTGCGTGATCACAGGCGATACAAATGCCGGCATCTGCTGATGACCAGAAAAGACGGGAAACAATGCTACATCATCTCGACCCGCATCAAGAGGAAGCGCTTATGGTTCGCTCACGTACACTATATCAGCAATCTTGCCTTCTTTGTTGAATCAATTGGCCCTATCACCAAAGAACTCTGCAAACAACATCGAGCCGCCGCAATCATGATTGACAAACGATTTGATGAAACCGTAAGGATTTCTCTCGGTTTCACCTATCGGTTGCCAAATCCCATGCTGTTCAAATCTGACGTGCTCCAACCCTCCCAAATTGACAACCTGTACTCCGAATTAATTCTGCTGAACATATAACAAGGAACTGAGAACTGAACGCGATCAACAGAGTTGTGGCGAGATGTTTCCGTCCACGGCTCGCCGGAAGGGGTAAAGGTGTACGTGACGTCGGGTTTGAGTTCTAGGCTTTTCTTTTCAACTCCGCCAACTTCTGCAATGCCTCCAACGGCGTCATCTTCTCAACATCAATCTTCTTCAACTCCTCGTGCAGCGCGTCGTCCTTCACTTCAAACAACGTCATCTGCACCTCAGGCGCAACGCGTCCGGTTTTCTTTTTCCGGTCCACTGTCCCGCCGTCTGTATGCACTGACAACTCCGACCCTTCCAAATTCTTTAGTATCTTCTTCGCCCGCTCCGTCACTTCCTCCGGTAATCCCGCCATTTGCGCGACTTGTATGCCGTACGAGTGATCGGCGAAGCCGGGGGTGACTTTGTGCAGGAAGACGACTTTGTCGCCGTATTCGCGGACTTCCACTTTGTAGTTCTTGATGCGGGGAAACAGATCGGCAAGCTCGTTCAGTTCATGGTAATGCGTTGCGAAAAGCGTGCGTGCGCCGACGCGCTGGTGCAGGTACTCAGTGAGCGACCACGCGATGCTGATGCCGTCGAACGTGCTTGTGCCGCGTCCGACTTCATCCAACAGAATCAGACTTCGCTTCGTCGCCGTGTTGACGATATGCGCCGCCTCGTGCATCTCCACAAGAAACGTACTTTCCCCTGATGCAATGTTGTCGCTTGCCCCCACGCGGGTGTAAATCTTATCCACCAACCCGACGACAGCCTTTTTTGCCGGAACGAAACTTCCGATCTGCGCCAGCAGCACAGTCAATCCCGTCATACGCAGATAACTTGACTTCCCGCTCATGTTCGGGCCGGTGATGATCAGAATCTGATTCGATTCAGTATCAAGCAAAACGTCATTCGGCGTGTACTTGTCCCCAGGCGGCAGCAGCCGCTCGATAACGGGATGCCGTCCGTCGGTAATATGCAGCATGGCGGAGTCGTTCACTTCCGGGCAGCAATACTCGTACTCCACCGCCGCCGAAGCGAGCGCAACAAAGCAATCCAGCGCCGCGATCATCTGTGCATTCGTCTGAATGGTTGTTGCATGCTCAGCGATAGTCAGACGGAGTTCGTTGAAGAGTTTTGTTTCAAGCGCGAGGATTTTCTCTTCGGCATGGAGAATCTTATCTTCATACTCCTTCAGTTCGGGCGTGATGAACCGCTCGCCTGTCGCAATCGTTTGCTTGCGGACATAGTTGGGGGGGACTTTATCCTTGTGCGTTTTGGTGATTTCAATATAGTAGCCGAACACATTGTTGAAGCCGACCTTCAGCGACGGGATGCCCGTTCGTTCACGCTCGGTTTTCTGCAACTCCGCAATCCACGTCTTGCCGCTGAACGCGAGATTGCGCAGTTCGTCCAATTCGGCATTGAAGCCTTTCCTGATCACGCCGCCGTCAACAAGCGCCATCGGCGGGTCGGGTTCGAGGCCGGTTTCAATCAGCGAGATGATGTCGGGAAGAGGCTGGAGGCGGGAGTGTATCGCCGTCAGTGTTTCGGTAGAGACAGAACTGATTACGGATTTGAGATTACTGATTTCAATCAGGATGAACTTCAGCGCAATCACATCCCGCGGCGTCGCGCGGCCCGTACAGATCTTTGTGTTCAGCCGTTCTAAATCCCCAATCCGTGACAGAATCTCCGACGTCTGACTTCTGACATCTGACTTCTTCACCAGTTCTTCCACCGCCCCCAACCTCTGCCGTATCGCCTCTAACTTGTTCAACGGCTGATTGATCCACCGCTTCAGCATTCTTCCACCCATCGGCGTTTGGGTTTTGTCGAGGACGGAGAAGAGCGTCCCTTCGTTCGAGCCGGCAATCGAGGAAGTGATTTCGAGGTTCCGCTTCGTCGACGGGTCGAGGATGATGTACTCGCCGACATCGTGACGGCGGATGGATTTGATGTGATGGAGATTGGCTTTTTGCGTCTCCTGCAAGTAGTTCATCACCGCGCCGGCGGCAACAACGCCCTGCTTCATCTCTTCAACACCAAATCCTTTCAGCGACTGCGTGTTGAACTGCGAGACGAGCTGTTCGTAACCGTAATCGAAATTGAAAATCCAATCTTCGATCTTCGTGAAGATTCCTTTGTAATGATCTTTCAGCATCTCTTGCAGCGAAGCGAGATCCCGTTTCTGCACAAGAATTTCCGAGGGAGAGACGGCGGCAATCTGCTCGACAAGTTGCTTTAGCGGAAACTCACTCACGTTGAACTCCGCCGTCGTCACGTCAACGAACGCAAAGCCGACGGTGTCCGTGCCGGTTGCGACAGCGGAAGGGAGTGAGATGGCGGCGAGATAATTGTTTTGTTTGAGTTCGAGAACTTTGTCGGAGTAGGCGACGCCGGGGGTGACGACCTCGATAACGTCACGCTTCACGATTCCTTTTGCGAACTTCGGATCCTCAAGCTGCTCGCAGACGGCAACGCGGTAGCCCGCCCGCAGCAGTTTCGGCATGTACGATTCGAGCGCGTGATGCGGAAACCCTGCAAGCGGGATTTCCCCCGCTGCGCCGTTTCCCCGCTTCGTCAGCGTAATGCCCAACACCTTTGAAGTGATCTTCGCATCCTCTTCGAACGTCTCAAAGAAATCCCCCATGCGAAAGAGAAGTATCGTGTCGGGATACTTCGCCTTCACGGAAGCGTATTGTTTCATAAGGGGAGTGGACATGCCGACGTCGGCCTTACGGAAATCGTGACAAAAAAAACTGAGGGATTGCTTTCAATTAACCGAAATTGCATCCGAAAATCAACGCGACAAAATCAGAGCAGTTGCCGCTCATCCTTTCATTTGCTATCATACTTCATAATGAAATCCCTCGGCTACACAGACGACGTTGCCGGACACGCCCGGCGGTTCCTCGAACAGGGCTTCTCCCTTGCGCGAGTGACAGAAGAAAACCGCGAAAGCTACGTTGTGAAAACCGCAACGCATGAAATGCCCGCGGAAATCTCCGGTAAGCTGCGGTTTACGGCGGAGAGCCGCGAGAGTTTTCCATCCGTCGGCGATTGGGTGGCGGTGAACACGTTCGACGACGAGACGCAGGCGATCATTCACGCCGTTCTGCCTCGTAAAACTCTCATCGCCCGCAAGTCGGCAGGCCAGCGAACGGAAATGCAGCTCATCGCCGCCAATGTGGATATCATCTTCATTGTGCAGGGACTCGACCACAACTTCAATCCCCGAAGACTTGAGCGCTACCTCGTTGTTGCGCATGAAAGCGGCGCAACACCCGTCATACTTCTCAGCAAAGCGGATTTGCTTTCTCCGCAAGATCTGCAGACTTGCAAGGAGGAGGCGGCTGCCGTTTCCGCAGGCGCACAGGTGATCGCCTACAGCACTGAAACGGAAGAGGGTGTAAACCAGATTAAGCAACTCATCGGCGACGGAGTAACGGTATGCCTCATCGGCTCGTCCGGCGTCGGCAAATCGACGCTCATCAACACGCTGGCGGGCGAACAATTGCTGGAAACAGGCGACGTGCGCGAAGTCGATTCACGCGGCAGGCACACAACGGCGCGCAGGCAAATGGTATTCCTTCCCGGCGGCGGCATTCTGATCGACACGCCCGGCATGCGCGAACTTGGCCTCTGGCACGCAGAGTCTAGTCTTGACCTGACGTTTCCCGAAATCGCCGAACTTGCCGAAGGCTGCAAGTTTTCAGATTGCACACATACACACGAGCCTGAATGCGCTGTGCGTGCCGCGGTTGAACAGGGAACTCTTGACTCCAACCGGTATGCGAGTTTCGCAAAACTCCGTAAGGAAGCCGAATGGATGAATGAGCGGACAACAGTTGCAGGCATGCTCGAGCGAAAGAGAAAAGGAAAAATCCTGGGCAGGGCAATCAAACAGGTGATGAAAATGAAGCAGAAACGGTAATCCACTTCCCTCCCAATTCTTCTTGTCAGTCACAAGCTTCTTCCGTAAGTTGCACCATCACGCCGTTACAGTATCAGGGAACATCATGCGCTTTTTCACTCTCTTTGCCGCAACAATCTGTCTTTTTTCACTCTCGTCCGCACAATCATCCATTCTCTCCGGCCCGATGGTAGGCTACGGCGATATGATGGAGACAATGCTGTGGGTACAGACAACGTCGGCCGCGACGGTTCAGTATCGTTATTGGATTGAGGGAGAAAAGAAGAACGCTCTCCTCAGCAAGAAAGTCAACACAACAGAAGATACTGACTTCATCGCAAAACATATTCTCACAAACCTCAAACCTGGAACGCGATACGAATATGAAGTGATGCTGAACGGAAAGGTCGTTCCCCGCCCGTATCTGCTTACGTTCGTCACGCAAACCAACTGGCAATGGCGGAGCGATCCGCCGGAGTTCGTCGTTGCGTTTGGTTCGTGTATGTACATTAATGATCCGCCATCGGATCGTCCGGGGAATCCGTACGGCGGCGACTATCATATCTTTAACTCTATCGCAGGCAAGAAACCCGACTTGATGCTCTGGCTCGGTGACAATTGGTACTACCGCGAGGATGATTACTTTGCGCCGTCACGTATGCGCTATCGTGTGTCGCGTGACCGCGCCGTTTCCGAATTACAGCCGTTGCTCGGCTCAACGCATCACTACGCCATTTGGGATGATCACGATTTCGGGCCGGACAATTCTGACAGGACATACGCGCAGCGAACGGAGGCACTCAGCATCTTCCGGCAATACTGGGCGAACCCGACGTACGGCACGCTCGAAACGCCGGGTGTCTTCTTTCGATTCGGATGGGGAGATGTCGAGTTCTTCATGTTGGATGATCGCTTCTACCGTTCGCCCAATCGCATGCCCGCCGATCAGACAAAAACCATGCTTGGCAAGGAACAACTTCAATGGCTGAAAGAGAGTCTTGTCAGCAGCAATGCGACATTCCGCATAATTGTGAATGGCAACCAGATTCTGGCGGGGAAGGATATCGAAACACTCCGCAACTATCCCGCCGAGTTCGATGAGTTGATTGGCTGGATCAAGACGCAGAAAATTCCGGGCGTGCTGTTTCTTTCGGGCGACAGACATATCGCTGAGTTGAGCGTGCTGGAGGATTCCGCATTCTATCCGTTCTATGATTTTACATCATCACCTCTCACGGCAGGGATTTCCACGAGAAGAACCATAGGCCAGAATTCCTTGCTTGTGCCGGGCACGTTTGTAAACGACTCGCGCAACTTCGGCATGCTGCGGTTCGACGGGCAGCGGGATAGTCGCCGTCTCACAATGGAATTGTACGACACCAACGGCAAATTGCGCTGGTCACGTTCGGTGAAGGCAAGTGAACTCGTGCCGCCGCAATAAGCCACGTCACTACGCCGAGGGCATCGATGCCGCTAAGTGCAGATGAATTAAAGCGTTACGCCCGCCACCTTGTTCTTCCGGAGATCGGAACTGACGGACAAGAAAAGCTGATGTCCGCAAACGCACTGATTGTCGGAGCCGGCGGACTCGGTTCGCCTGCTGCACTCTATCTTGCTGCTGCCGGAGTCGGCAGAATCGGTATTGTGGATTTTGATGTTGTCGATGTGACAAATCTTCAACGGCAGATTCTGCATTCGACTCAGGATGTCGGCCGCCCGAAGGTTGAATCGGCAAAAGAGAAGATCCTCTCCATCAATCCCCATATCAAAGTCGAAACATTCGAAACAAAACTCTCGTCAGAGAATGCGCTGGAGATCTTGAAGGAGTATGATGTTGTTGTTGACGGAACAGACAACTTCCCCACGCGTTACCTCGTCAATGATGCATGCGTATTCTTGAAGAAACCGCTGGTGTACGGAAGCATCTTCCGGTTCGAAGGACAAGTCTCGGTATTTGACGCGCAGCATGGACCGTGCTATCGCTGCCTGTATCCTGCTCCACCACCCCCGGAGCTTGTGCAGAACTGCGCCGATGCGGGAGTAGTTGGCGTTCTTCCCGGCATCATCGGCAGCATTCAGGCAAACGAAGCACTGAAGCTGATTCTCGGCATCGGCAAGCCGCTTATAGGCAAATTGCTGATGTTCGATGCATTGGCGATGGAGTTCCGCACGTTGAAAATCACTAAAGACCCCGCGTGTCCGATCTGCGGCAGCAACCCCACCATCACACATCTTATCGACTATGAAGCATTTTGCGGAATCACATCTTCCCGATTATCTCACGCAGAACCGGCAACGATGACTGTAGAGGAATTGAAGGCGAGAATCGACGCGGGCAATTCGCCCTTCCTACTCGATGTTCGTGAACCATACGAAGCGCAACTTGCGTCAATCGGCGGCACCCTTATTCCGCTTGGCACACTTTCAGGAAGATTGAGTGAACTGAACAAGGAACAGGAGATTGTTGTCTACTGCCATCACGGCATCCGCAGCGCGCATGCGGTAGGCCTGTTGCGTCGCGCCGGATTCACAAACGTGAAGAATCTCTCAGGCGGCATTGATGAATGGGCAAGGGTGGTTGATGGCGGGGTTCCAAGATATTAGAGCCTCAGTCGTCAGGCGGGACTTCAACCACATGTCGCCTGACGACTGAGTGATTGCGACAACTTACTTTGTCAACACCAACTTATTTATCTTCGAGAGCTTCACTGCGCCACTTGCATCTTTTGCCGTGAAGCGCGCAAAGTACACGCCGCTTGCCAGCACTTGTCCTGAGCTTGTCGAAGGATTCCATGTCGCAGAGTGATACCCTGCCTCTCGCACGTCGCTGACAAGTTCCGCAACCTGCCTCCCGAGTACATCATACACGATGAGTGATATGTACGACGCTTCGGGCAAATCGTAGGCAATCGTTGTAGCGGGGTTAAACGGGTTGGGATAGTTTTGCTGTACAGCAAATTGCGTTGGCAGCGCAGCCGACTCATTCTTGTTCACAGCTTTCGCCATGCTTGCATGTTGCACATTTACCTGCCTGTAGCCCCACTGGCGTTTTCCCTTGCCTGACAATCGGAAACTTAACACGTCACCATTCCTGAATTGTGGAAGACTCTGCGTCGTAAGTCTTGTCCAGCGGGAGGCGGGAATGGACCGGATGAGTACACCGTTTCTTGAGAGATCAACGCGCAATGGAATGGCAAGTGAGTCCGCTTGGTGCGCCAAATCGCCTCCTGCGGCAGAAGAGTAGAACTTCATCGCAACGAGCGTTTGATCCGTTTGCAGAGAGTCAATTGTTTCTGCTTTTGCGCCATCAAGATCCAGCATAGCCATGCCGCTTGTTGTGCCGTCGGAGTAGAAGGCAAACGCGGCACTTCTCGCTTCAACATCTCCCCCTTCACCGGTAAATAGTTCGATTGTGGCAGGAGATGTGTTCGTCCGTATCGCCATGGTAGCCCGGTCGCCGGAGAAAACATGTTCGCGGGCAAATATCCCGGCAATGGAAGATCCCAAGTATTCCACACTCGGCGAACCGTTGGATTTGTACCACACTTCCTCTTCGGTGGATCCAGGTTGATCTCCACAATCGCAGACCCGAAGCTTTGAACCTTTTCCGCCATCAGTGTAGGCTGACGCATATTCGTATACACAGTTGCAAGCGATGGTGCGCTGGAACCGTAGTATGTTGGCTTGGAGTAGTAATTCACGCAGAGCCGGTCGTTGTTGAATGCTTCGGCGACCAGACCGAAGCTTGCACTTGTTGGATTGACAGCGCCTTGAAGTGAGTAGTAAGTATAGTCGCCGTAGGCTGTCGGGAGAAGTAAGGATTGACCTGTTCCGTAGTCGTATTGTACGCTGCGATTTCCCGACGCGTAGCCGAACCCCAAGTAATACACGTACGACTTGGCGGGGTACCCAAAGGCAGACGGGTACCCTATGATCACCGGATATGCATCAGATGTATTTGATGACACATTGCGCGAGGAAAACGAAACGAGCGTGGCACCACTTGCAACATCGTCGTACATCGTGTTGGCACCGTTTCCTCAAAAAAGAATCTTTGCTGTTTTGATGCCTGAGTTGGCAACCTCCAACGCATATTGCACAAGAATATCATTACCGGATTGTTCCAACCGAAGAACGGGCCGGGTACCACTGCGAGCTATGCCGCCGAAGTTCGAAAGCAATCCGTAGCTTGTCGCAGCACGCTCGTACGAAGGGGAAACCCAGCCGTACATGGTGCCGTAGGTGCCCGGCGTGATTGTCTGTAGATATGCGACAGTCTGCCCCTCGCTTTGCTCCACCCAACACACAGTCACGCGCTCCGTCTGACCGTAGGTAGCGTATCGAAACATGTTGCTCAGGGTAGGATTTGAAGCAGCGCCTTGGGTGAAGTTCAAACGCTGTTCGGAATACCAGGTTGCTCCGTTGTCATTTGACTGTGTGATCCAGATATCGCCGGCGCTTTCGTAGGCCATTACCCAGACGCCTGATTCATTAGAGACAACCCGGCGCTGATTCTTTGCATCGGAAAGGGATGGAACACTTGTTCTGAAATGAGCCTTCATCGTTGCTGTATGCGATACATTGTGGGACGTATAGACGTATAGAATGTCCTGGGATTTTGCACGCTTCCGTCCTCCCAGTACGAGAATACATACGTGATTTGCTGACCGTTCACGTTCACGGTCTTCGGTGGAACCGTGATTGATGTCCCGTGCAGGATCCTTCCGGAGTAGACATCCGGACTGACGGACCCTCCTTCCAACAAATTGTAATTCACCGTGATGTTGAAATCCCTGTTCAGCCATTCAACAATCTTGTTGCGAGTTACCTCGCTCAATTCGTGATGCTGGAGAGGCGTAGGCTGCACGACATAATCATCGAACTTTGAACGGTCGAAGGTAATAATGTCGCCTGTGAGATCATTAAATTCGGGGTTTACAAGATCCAATGCTGAGTACGTCGGCTCATAGGAAGGATTGAAGATGATCTCCAACTGATAGTAGATACTAAAGAAGGGGTTCGGGAAGAGGTCTCCAAACCGTCTCATTGTAATGTCACTGATTTTGCTACCCGTGCCACAATCCAACCTGACGGCTGGCACTTGATTGATCAGGTTATCATTGATCTTCAGCGTCATCAGGTGCCTTCCTTCTGATCCGTATCCGGGGGTGGCGATGAAGTTGCCGTTGCTGACTGCAACGTTATAGCTTTGGTGTGGATACCCATCCCCGTTGCGAGCGTTTAAGTCGTCGTAGAACTCGTCGTGCATGATACGCTGTCGGTCATACGTGTTGTATATCAACATTTGTTTGGCAGCTACGGACTGCAAGCCGGTCTGCATTTTAGCAACTGCGCCTATGTTGGGATCGAGTGTGTATATCCAATCTTGCATATTGGGGCTCACGTGCACGCTATTCACCTTCCCTTGAGGGGAATCATACGACAAGAATAATCCAACCTCGTGAGTCCCGCCCAGCCCTTCTCTCTTCGCTAACGCGTACCGTGCAATGGGACCGCCCATCGACAAGCCAGCGAGTGCAATTTTGTAGTTCGGGCATATCTCATGGACTTTTTCCAATGCTTTCAGTATCACCTCGGCATTGAGCCGCAAGTCCCTGCCGCCATCATGAAAGTTGAGGATGAAAACTTCATAACCATTCGGAATAAGATCAGTATTGACAAGCTCCCATGTCAGGTTGTAATATTCTTCCGGAAACTTCTCGTTTAAGGGATCAAACCCTTCTACCATGAGAACCGGTATCTTCGCAGTGGCATCTTCGTTTCGGAGTTGAATGAATGAATTGTTATTAGAATCCTTATAGACTCTCGGTTTGGCAAAAACTGTGTAGGAAGCATCACCCGACTTGGTTGGGAGGGGATCTCCATTTATATCCACATAATCGACTTGGATGTTAATTGTATGATTGGCAGAAATACCGCTGGGATTAGGGAAATTATATGATATTGTTATCTCATCAGCCGTTGTCCAGTCTCGAACCGTGTTGCCATCAATAGAAACCTTGCTTCGGCGAGCAATCCAATAAACCCCGGTATTCAAATCAAACAGGTTCAAGTCACGTTTCCTAAAATGCAGTTTGAGAAGGGGAAAGTCACTGTTGCTGATAATAACGGGGTTGAAGTTGTTGGGGTCGCTAGGAACCCAAAGTGTATGCACCCCCTGAATATCAAAATTATCATCTCTGACAAATGCGGTTTGGGACCTGCCGGAATGGGAAGCCATCAAGGAACAAATCAATATTCCGCAAAAGAGCGTCTCGACCCTTTGTGCACCGAATTGCATGACGACCTCCTTGGTAGTGAAAATTCACATTGCTTCTTGGGATAGAACCTCTACGGATTTCTTGTCACTATGAATCGAAGAAGCCCGGAAACATCTGTTCCTCCTCTTAGGTCTCTCACTGCACATTCAAGACCGAATGTATCCTGGGGCGCTACGACATACTGGCTGTCAGGGGCATAAAAGATCCGGGAGTTTTCTGGAGTATTATACAACACAAAGTACCCAGGAGGCGCGCCTTTGATCCTCACTCTGGGGCCGGATAGTGAATACCAGTCATACACCAGTGTATCCCCGTCTAGGTCAACTGCGTTACAAATGACAATGAGCGAATCAGATGGCGCAACGACTTGCGGGAATATAGTCACAGATAATATCCTAGGATTGCGGTTTTGAGTTTTCCCGCTATCGGCGGGATTGTCACCACAGCTACCTATGAAGACGAAGATGCAAGTCACGAAGGCTCTGAATATACTTGATGGTCTCATTTCTGCTCCTCCAAAGATAATGTGAAACGTTTGATATCCCTCTGTCTGGTTGTCTTGCTTTTTTATCTTGACCGGGCATCTTGATCCGGCATCTCCACGGTCACGGTCTGCGCTGATCGTAGTTCCTCGCAGTTCACTTTCATGAACTCCAGTGGCGTGCAGCCATACTTCGCCTTGAAATCTCTCCAGAACAGCTCTTCTGTGTACCCAACGCAGGAAGCGAGCAAGGAGATAGTCACTTTTTTCCTCCTCATGACGTATTCGGCAGCATCCAATCGTCTGCTTGCGATGTAGCGGCGTATGTCCGTTTCAAGCTCTTGCTTGAAGAATGTAACGATATTGTTGTTCTTGCAACAACACGCTTCCTTGATCTCCCCCACCGTAAGCGACTTTCGAAACAGGTGCAGGTGAACATACTTCATCATCTCCACCACCCGCGTATCATGCCCGTCAATGCGATGACACAGGGTGACTCGAAAGGTTTCGAGCAACTCTCTTATCGTATTCCTCTGAGCACTCAAAGTGCTGAAATCGAAGTCTCTCTGCATATTCCTCTCCCGCAGGCAAATTGTGTGATCATGTCAGGGCATCCTCTCTTATTGCCTCTCGTAAGTGTGTTGCTTGTAGCACGGGATATTTCCGTGGGCGTCACCCTGAGCCAGGCTTCGGTGCAACTGGCATCAATGGCCGTAAGCGAGAGTGTCGGCTCGGGGGACCACCGGCGGATCTTTCTTGCAACTGAAACAAATCGCAAAACAAAACAAGATCAAGATGCTCCTGTTCATCGTCATGTTCTCACCTCCTTCCAAGAAGCACTGTCGCTCTGCTGTTGCTGTGGAATCCGACCGTGACAAGAAGAGTACCCTTGATGGTGACTGCTTGGTACCGCCCCAAGAAATAGGGCAACTCCGATCCTGAGTATTCGTGCCATGATATTCCATTCCAATGGAGAACCAGTCCATAAGCCCCGGTAACGATGATGTCGTTGAGGCCGTTTCCTTTGAGAGCATCCTGATATATCGCGGCACACCATTCCGAAGTTCCCTCCAAGAGGATCTCGGTTCGTGTGTCATGTAGAGGCCATCCGTCGGGATTGAGGGAGAGAGGGGAGGTCAATCCTTGCCGGGATAAAATGCCCGTGGGTTAATGCTTCCCTCCCACCGTTGTCATACACGAGGTGCAGCACTCCCCAACTGAATTGGTCGAAGAGTGACTCGCTCCACATTCGCTCTTTCTTCCATTCCATTCTCGCGACATTGGCTGCAACCGCCGCTCGCCAGCGAGCTCGAGCAGCCCGTTGCCCAGATTTTTCCAGACTTGCACGTTGCCGTTGGTGCAGTACGCAAGATCGAGCAACGGATCGGTGTCAAAAAGTCCAAGGGTAACATTTGGAGGGTGGGGATACACGGGCTGGCCGTGCTGAACGGTGACGCCGAAAGATTGCAATGTTCGCGCCCGCTCACCAGCGCGTAGCGGCGCAAGGGCCGCAAGCATTACTGCAAATGCAAATACCAACCCGCAGAGTTTTCTTTGCTTAGTCATACCTCACCCCTTGATATAAACTGAGCGGTAAAATGGTTGTACGATGAAGTCGAGACCAGGGAGGTCGGGCAGCGGGGATAAGCGTAACAGGATTGTGGTAGGCATGAGAACTCCTGTTTTCAGCATTCAGTATACCCGCACCGTTGTTTGAGCGAGGGGGGCGGTTCAGCAACTGGTATGAATATAACCAAAACAAAAGAAACGAAAGTCAAGGAAAATCGGCGAATCGCCAGTCAGAACGAGAACTTATGCAACGCGCGGCGTTGCACAGCGGCCCCAACGCGTGGGCGTTGTCGGTTTGGCACTGTTCAACAGGGGAAGGAAATAAGCTTGATCCCGGAAGATTCTGGTTCTACAACCGCGACTCCCAATAAATACTCTTGCGCAACGACTCGAGCCATGCGGCATAATCCTTCTGCCGCTTGTAGTTGCTTGCAACAATCTCGATGCGCTTGTAGTCCTGATCGAGGTTGGCTTTGTGTTCGGGGGTTCGTTCTCTGACCCACACAATACTGTAGCCGTACTGCGTTCCGACGGGAATCCGTACCGGCTCGCTGATCTCGCCGCTCTTCAATGGTGAGACAACGGGATAGAGTTCTTTCGGAAGTTGCTCAAGCTCGAACGTGCCGAGGTTTCCGCCGATGCTTGCTGTCTCTTTATCTTCGGAATGCTTTCGTGCAAGATCGGCAAAACTCTCGCCCGCAAGAATGCGTGTACGCAGTCCATTCAGGAACGTCTTCGCGGAATCATCGCCTGCTTCTGTTCGCTCGATTCTCATCAGAATGTGGCGTGCATGAACCGCATCGCCTCTTCGTTCCAAAAGCTGAATGATGTGGAGCCCGAATTCCGTTTCAACAATCCCCGAAACTTCCTGTTCCTTCAAAGCGAATACCGCAGTCTCAAAATCCTTCACAAACAATCCGCGACGCACAAACCCCAATTCTCCCCCCTGCGCTGCGGAACCGGGATCCTGCGAATGCCGTCGCGCAAGTTCTTCGAACGGAACTCCCGCCTTGATGCTGTCGAGGAGCAATTTCATCTTTCCGTAGGATTCTGCTTTCTCTGACTCGCCGAATTTCGGTCGAACGAAGATGTGAGCCAATTCGACCTCTTCGGGAACCTCTCCCAAGCTGTCTTTGTAGGTGCGGAAAAACTCCTCTACTTCGAGTCTGCTGATCTGCGAGCCGCCGAATCGTTGCTGCTGCAACCGCTGGGAGAGAAGATTCTTTTTCATCTCATCCCGATATTCGCGCTTGATGCGGGAAATGGGCATACCGTAGAGTTCTTCAAGGCGTTGCTCCGAGCCCGCCGCCTGTACGCGCTGCCGCACAATAGCGTCGAGCTGTTGCGTCACTTCATCTTCCGAGACGGTAACGCTGTCCTCGATCGCTTTGGCGAGGATCAGTTTTTCGTTGATCATGGATTGGAGAACTTGCTCACGCAAACCCGGCGTATTCGGATCGAGTTTGTTGGTGGTGATGAAGAACTGTGTTTGAGCATTCAATTCCGATTCAAGAATCATCTCCTTGTCGATAACGGCAACGATGCGGTCCAGCACCTGTGCCTCCGCAACACCAAGCGTGCATGCAAGAAGCACAACCGGCAACCACGTTTTCATAAGCAAACTCCTCTTCCCATCATTCTTCATTGGTGTTTCCTTTTGTTGTATCGCCGGCCGCGAACCGGACATCGACATCATACTTTGCGCGCAGTTGGTCAAGCAATCTTGCGTACTTCTCATTCCGCCGTTTGATTGCGAGTCGCTGGCGGATTTCCTCTTTGATATACTCAAACTGTGGCACCTCGCCTTGTCTCTTTACGTCATGCACAAGTGCAACACAATAGCCCGCATTCGTCCGCACCACGTAGGAGATATCTTCCTTACTCAACGTACGGGCTATCTTCCAGAGTTCCTCGGGATATAATACTGCCTGCGTAAAGTACTCGCCGGTGGCGACACGCAGCAGATGGCGGCTCTGAGCGTCGTCGTTGCGGACGGATTGTACGGCATCCGCCCATTGCGTGCCGCGAAGGACTTTCGATCGGAACGCATTCGCTTCATCCCGTTCGTCAAACATCGCGAAACTCATCTTGACAACGTCGTTGGGCAGACGGTACGATTCGGCGTTGGAGTTGAACTCGTTTTGCAGATCGCTGTCGCGAATCGCCGACGGATCGTCGCTGTAAATCTCCTGCTCGAGATAGGCAGTGATGGCAAACTGCCTCTTCGCCTCCTCCGCCTGCCGCACCACTGCATCCGATGCGGCGAACCCTCTTCGTTGCGCCTCCTGAAAGAGAATCTCCGACATCACCCAGTTGCTGACGTACTGCCGCACGAGATGTTCCGGCTGCCCGGCCGCATGCTCATCGAGCGTGTGTTGTGAGAGAGTTGCCCGGCCGACGCGGGCAACATACTCATCGTTGGACCGCTGTTCCGAGCAGGAACACAACACAGCGGCAAGCAACAGCATGGCAACCCTATGGCTGGACTCGTACAAACGCGTTCTGCAATGCTTGTTTGTTTTCGACAACCGGATATTTCTTGCGAAGTCCGTCAAGCCATTCTTTTTCCAAACGCTTCGATTCATATTCCTGGAACGAACTCGATACCTCCGTGCCGGCTTCTTCATACGTTTTCTGCCGGGCGGGTTCTTTCTTGTTCAAACGGACAATGGTGAAGTTTCCGCGATAGCTGAACGGCTCTGAGTATGCGCCTTCTGCAAGAGAATCTGCCTTCATCGTCCGCTCATCCGTCCGTGTCGCCTGAACCTGATGGTCGATGCCTCCAACGATCCACGGGCGGCGGTTGATGATGTCGATACTGACTGTTGTCACTGCACGGTTCTTGTCGGTTGGGTCGGTAATATGATCCGCCAATGGCCGCACCCAGGTCTGGATCCGTTCCGCATCAACGCCCAGCTTTCGTGTGAACTGATTCTTGACTGCTTCGAGACGTTGGTTGGCAAGCTTCTCCTCCTGCGCCTTTCGTTTTGACGTATCCGGCTGCGCGGCAAGGGAGAGAGTCAGTCCGGCGTCGTTCTTGAGTTCGGCGGCCACAGCGACCAGCGTTTTGAGCGCAGACGGTGTAAGAGCCGCCGATCCCTTTGCAAACGATACCCTGAAGGAAGTCGGCATCTTCATCCGTGCGGAATCTTCGGAGAATATCTGCTCGAGCGTTTTTCCGGCTTTCAGCTTTTCGTGAATCAGATTGGCGAGCGAGTCGCTGTACGTCGATACGGATGTGAAGTCAACGCGATCGGGCCACACGAAGTTGTCGCGGTTGGCGTTGAAGTAGCTCTGAAGAACCGTGTCGTTCACCGTAACTTTCCCCCACACCCTGTCCTGCTCGATCTGATACAACAGAATGCCGTCCGTGTATTCTTTCATGATGGAGGCGAATTCCGGATATGTCTGTTCGATGGTTTCGCCCTTTACCTGAAACACAAGTTGTTCCGCGATCTTCTCGACTTGCTGACGCAACGAATGCGAATTCAGCGGCACGCTTGTCATATCGGGCCGCAGAATCATGATGGATACGATGCTGTCGCACGAAACAACCCGCGGGCCGAACCGGATGAGAGGCCGCTTGCCTAATTCCGGCTCAAGCGTGCTGTGCCATGCGCTGTCGCGAGTTGTCTTGAGTGAATCGAACGACACAACGAACAGGTTCAGTACGGTTTCATCCATGCTGAATTGTGTTTCCGCCTTCAGCTTGCTCAGAAACTTCTGATAGTCGGGCTGGAAACGTGTTTGCTGATACACTTGCTGCAATTCTTTCTTTGCCTCGGCATACGGCTTGGTCTGTCGCTTCTCGTAGGATTTGATGAGATGATATCCGTAGATCGTCCGGACGATTCCCGAAATCTCGCCCGGCTTCAGCTTGAATGCCTCCTCGTCGAAGGGCTGAATCCAGCGTGCACGCCCGAACCAACCCAAATCGCCTCCGCGCGGCGCAGAGCCGGGATCTTCGGAATTGCGTGTTGCGAGTTCTGCAAAATCGAACCTTGCCAGCAAGCTGTCACGAATCTGGCTGATCTTCTTGTACGCTTCGAGTGTGTCTTCAGGAGAGGGTTCCTGACTGTTGAAGCGGATCATGATGTGGCTTGCTTTGATTTCGCCGGAAGCCGGCTGCCGGCCGGTGCATCGGATAATGTGCACGCCGTACTGCGTGCGGACGGGCTTCTGCGTGAGCTCTCCCACCTTGAGGGCAAACACCGCCTCTTCAAACTCCGGAACCATTCTTCCCGCCGTGAAGAAATACAAATCGCCCTTGTTCTGATTAACGGAAGGATCATTCGAGTTGGCCACAGCGAGTGATTCGAACGACGCCCCGGCATTCAGCAGCGCGATCAGTTCGTAGGCTTTCTTGTACACAGCTTCCGAATCGCTCGGCGCGGCGCCGGGCGCGAGAGAAAGGAGAATATGGCTTGCCCGGACTTCAGTCTGCCTCGCTTCGTGCAGCTTCTTGATTCCCGGCGCGGTGACCTCCCGCTCAGTGAGGTACGATGCGACGAGACTTCCCTTGTACTGGTTGATTTCGCTCCGGATTTCCGGCTGCTTGTCCAAACCCTGATCGTACGCGTCGGCAAGCTTCAGCTTGAACTTCGTCATGAGATCGAGAAAGTTCTCACGCTCCTCCTGTGTTGACGCAGAGGCTTGGTCGAGACTGCCGCTGCTTTTCAAATACAGTTCTTCGTATTCTTTGAGTAAGATCGGTTTGTTGCCCACTTTTGCGACAACAAGTTCCCCCGGTTTTGGTGAGCATCCGAACGACACCAACATACCAGCCACGACACAGCCCACAATTGCGAGCTTGTTGAAGAAATGCATAGCCACTGAAACTCCGTAATTAGTTGAAAATGAAAGGACTTCTGATGGTTTTAGGCCTACTATGGTAACCAAAAGAGGGGTGATTTTCAAGGAAATCCGGCCTGTTTTGAGTTGCAGATTTTGAGACAATCGGGTAGATTGCAGACTCGATTCAGCCATATCGGAGGTACAATGGACGACAAGCGTCGATGCCAGAGCTGCGGCATGCCGCTCTCCATGGAGTTCAGAAATTTCGGAACGAACGCGGACGGCTCGTCGACACGTGAGTATTGCCACATCTGCTACAAGGACGGCGCATTCACGATGCCCGGTCTGACAATGGAGGGAATGATACACCTTTCCGTTGACTACATGACAAAGCAGATGAACATGCGGGCAGAGAAAGCTGCCGCGATGGCGAACGAGTACATTCCGAACTTGAGACGGTGGAAGAAGTGATATGCTGGCGGACGATTTGCTTTTCTGCTTGCCGTCAGTATATTGAGCCTACCAACCCGTCAGTTCAACTGATCACATTTAACGCATGAACATCGCCATCGCCGCATCCGAATGTGTTCCCTTTGCCAAAGCTGGTGGACTTGCCGACGTTGCCGGCGCGCTGCCCAAGTACCTGCGCACACTCGGCTGTGATGTCAAAGTGTTCCTTCCGAAGTACAACACCATCGACGAATCGAAATACGATTTGCATTACGAGTACGCCATCGGCGAGATACCGGTGCGCGTCGCGGGTGCTGCGTGGCCTGTGCACGTATCACGGGCGAACCTTCCCGGCTCCGATGTCCCCGTTTATTTTATCGACTGTCCGCACTTCTTTCATCGGGGAAGAATCTACACCAACGACTTCGATGAAGACGGGCGGTTCATTCTTTTCTCGAAAGCCGTCATCGAAACTCTTCAGCGACTTCAGTGGGTTCCCGATGTAATTCACTGCAACGATTGGCAAACAGGCTTGCTGCCGCTTCTGCTCAAGGACAATTACAGTTGGGATAGAATGTTTGACGGAACGGCGACGCTGTATTCGATTCACAACATCGGCTATCAAGGGCTATTCGGCAAATCGGTAATGGATATTGCGGAAATTCGTCCCGACCGGTTCAGCGCGCTGGAGATGCACGGCGGCGTTTCGATGATGAAGGGGGGAATTCTGTCAGCAGAGATCATCACTACGGTCAGCGAGACGTACGCGCAGGAGATTCTTACCCCGGAGTACGGCGCGGGAATGGAGAGTTATCTCTTGATGCGGCGCGACGATCTGCACGGCGTTCTGAACGGAATCGACACTGAAGTCTGGAATCCCGAAACCGACCCGCATCTTCCGCATCATTACTCTAAAGAAAATCCCGGCGGGAAATATCTCAACAAAAAAAATCTGCTTGAGAAAGTCGGCATGCCCTACGACGCCGCCCGCCCGCTCATCGGCATTGTGTCGCGGCTTGTTGCGCAGAAGGGATTCGACCTGATTGCAGAAACCTTCAACAGCTTGATGGAATTGGATGCGCAATGGGTGATTCTCGGTTCGGGCGAAGATCGGTACGAGCGGATGTTCACGGCAATCCACCACGCCCTGCCGCACAAAGTCTGGACCTACATCGGCTTCAACAACGAGCTTGCCCACCTCATCGAAGCCGCCTCCGATATGTTCCTGATGCCATCGCATTACGAGCCGTGCGGCTTGAACCAGATGTACAGTCTGCGTTACGGCACCATCCCCATCGTCCGCAAAACCGGCGGACTGGCGGACACGGTGCACGACTGGCACGAGTTCCAGTCATTCGGCAGCGACGAAGGCAACGGCTTCTCGTTCAACGATGCGGCCGGCTATGCACTTGCCGATGCAGTCGGGCGTGCCGTGGAGATGTACGATTCAAATAAACCCGCATGGCATCAGATGATGATGAACGGCATGAACGCCGACCTTTCGTGGGATGCTTCGGCAAAGAAGTATGTGAAGTTGTATGAGATGGCGGCAGGGAAGAGAGGAACGTAGCTGTGGCGAGAGGTTGTTGTCTCTCAGCAGGATTCTCAGTAAGTTCTTTCAGAAACGTCCGCTACTCCGGTGAATAAGACCGAACATATTACATTCTGGATTGAACAAGCAGAACATGATTGGGGGATTGCCGAGTCGCTATTTGCCTCACGGAAGTTCGATGCGTCGCTGTTTTTCGGTCATCTTGCCCTTGAAAAGCCTTGAAAGCAGCCTGGGTTCGTGACAACGTGCAAGACGTACCTCCCAAGACACACAACCTTGTCTTGCTGCTTGAACAGACCCGGGTACCTGCGAACGCCGACGCTCTGAAGCTGCTGCGAAAAGTGAACGAATTCAACATTGAGGCCCGATACCCCGATTACAAGTTGTCGTTTTACAAGCTTTGTACGCAAGAATTCGCTTCAACGTACCTCGACAAAATCAAGGCAACGTACACATGGCTGACAAGCGAACTGAAACGATAGACATTGTTGTTGAGCCTGCGGTCCATGCATTGCGCGAAGCGTTGGACAACGCCGGAATTACAGTTGACAAGATCATTCTCTTCGGGTCGTTCGCACACGGTAACGAAACGGAAGCAAGCGACATTGATCTAGCGGTTTTTTCTTCTGCGTTTACCGGCATTCGGTTCCACGACGTATCGCGTATTGTTGACTCCGTTGAACCCATCAACTCGCGACTTGAGATTCACCCCTTTCGGCCTGAAGAGCTTTCCGGCTGTGACCCGTTTGCTTCAGAGATCCTCCGCACGGGCATCATCATCTACGACAGAAAATTGATGTTACACGCCTGATTCACGTCTCGCACCACATGATAATGAACGGCATGAACGCCGACCTGTCGTGGGATGCCTCGGCAAAGAAGTATGTGAGGTTGTATGAGATGGCGGCGAGGAAGAGAAACATGAGCTGAACTCCCACTCGACCATCCCCGCCTTGATATGCAACGTTTGCTGTAACCTCAGAGATGTGAGAGATATTGTTGAATATTGCTACACGCGTTGCCAGAGCAACATGTTCAATGGGATGAAGCGTACCAGCAGAGCGGACTACTGACGCAGGAAGATATCGGGAGAATTCTCCAGGTCAGCGAGCGAACGATCCGGAGCGACATCAAAGCCCTGGTG
>JAANMV010000035.1_pt1 | contig 138205 bp, 120 predicted proteins | sample 7279661 | NCBI WGS metagenome assembly JAANMV01 (sample SAMN14094540, study PRJNA606508) | bioreactor metagenome | isolation source: A lab-scale SPAN reactor treating ammonium-rich wastewater day 121 | place: Ireland: Galway | collected 2017-05-16
TCCGCCGCCTCAGAGGATACAAGGAGATGCCCTTGCTGCTTGCCGCCCTTGACGCTCATGCAGACTCGCTGAAGATCGACACCGGGAAGAAAGTCGCCTGGAGACCCCACGACCGAGGAGCCGTCACACTCCGAAGATCAACAGCGAGCGGGACATCCCCTCTGGTTGGTCGAACATGTATTGTTGTTGACAGGGTTCGTACCGTGGGCGTAGAGCCCCGTCGTATCTACCTGTCTCACCAACCAAAGGGGGTTCGATGCAGACTCGATACGTGAGCCTGGTGTTGGCGATTTCTTTTCTTGCCGGTCTCGTTCTGACTGAAACCGCACACGCTGCGGCCTATCCGGGAAACCGATGCGCCGCGGCTAAGCTGAGAGCTGCAGGAGGCAAATGCCGGGCTCGCCTCGGTGCATGGGCGGCATTTGCCATCGGTGGTGGAATCAATGTCACCAAACGCGACACCGCTCTTGGTAACGCAACAAACAGATTGAGAAATTCGTGGGAAAAGGCCGAAAGGGCAGCCGCAAAAAAGAGTGTCGATTGTGTCGATATGACGTTGGCCAACGATGATGCACAAACTCAAATCGACGACGTTGTGGACGGTATTTACACAGACATCATCAGTGGTCTGAATCTTTCAACCAAAGACGAGGCCAAATGTTCTGCGGCACTCCTGAAGGCTGCCGGGAAAATGTGCTCCACGTATTTTGCAAAGGAAGCCGCGTATCTTCAGAAACTGGCAGCGGGTAAGACGAAGCGTGACAACGGAAGGGCAAAAGCTCTGGCCGCGCTCACGGCCACCGTAAACAAGCAACTTGCGGGGAATTGTCCGACAACCGCCACACTCACCTCGATCAGCACTGCCGTCGATCATCTCGTCGCCGACATTACGGACAAGATCATTGTTTCACCCAATGTCGACGATACACAGTTCACGATGATCTCACCCACTGAGAACCCGGGAATCCGATATGGAAAGGATACCCTCCACCCCGTCTGCTCCTACGGCACGCCGTACCACTATTTCGTCAAGCGAGGTTCCGTGAACAAGCTGCTCATCTACTACCAGGGAGGTGGGGCATGCTGGGATCTCGCCACATGCGTCAATATTCAGACCTTCGACAAAGACGTGGACCCGTCTTCCTGGGATAACCCTAACTATTTGTTCACTGGCTTCGGTGATCTGAACAACCCGCTCAATCCGTTCAAAGACTGGAACATCGTCTTTGTCCCCTATTGCACGGGGGACATCCATTTCGGCGACAGTAGTCCCTACTATGGGTTGCAAGAAATCAAACACAAAGGCTGGCACAACGCCCGGACGGTAGAAAAATGGGCTCGTGAGCACTTTCTTGCGCCTGATGAGATCTTCATCACAGGGTCGAGTGCGGGGGCCTATGGAGCCTTCTTCAACGCGCCAGCACATCACGATGTCTGGCCCGATTCCAGGATTTCCGTCCTGGGTGATGCCGGCAACGGCGTCATCACCTCGAGCTTTCTGCAAAACGAATTCAGCAACTGGAATTTCGAGGCGCATCTGCCCCCCCAAATCCCGGGAATTCGAGAGGCGATCGTCGACGGTGGAGGCCTGGCACAGTACTCCCAGGCCGTTGCCCACTACTATCCGAATACGGCATGGGCGCATTACTCGACGGCCTACGATGGCGCCACGGGTGGTCAAACGGGCTTCTACAACGTCATGTTGAACCTGCAGAACGTCCTCGAGTGGCTCAACTGGTGGCATGCCACCTGCCAGTGGCACGATGTGATGGTGCAACAGGCGTACGCCACGGCCAGCGCGGCACCCGGCAATTATCGCTACTACATCGGCGCCGGCTCGACACACACAATGTGGGGGTACGACAAGGTCTATACCGACACCACCGGCAATGTGCCGACGATCGTCGACTGGATCAACGCGATGCGCGATCGGACGATGGCCTGGACGAATGTCGAGTGCGACACCCCGGCACACTGCGGCACACTGTTACCTGGCGACCCAAAACCGGGGACACTGCCAAACCCACCCTTTTCGCAGTCCGGTCAGGACGTCATCATCACCTGCCCGTAGGTGTGCAATCGGTACCGGATCGAGCGAGCTACATCGAGGATCAGCGCGAGCAAGAACCAAGGCCCGGGAAGGCAGAGACGTAGCGCGCCGTCGCAGTTCCTACGCTGTCTGTTCGATCCGTCGCGTGCTGACACTCTCGGGGTGGCAGGAATCGCCCGCGCCGGTGCGCGCGGGCGATCGAGCACAGTGCCCCCAGAGAATTATGCCCGCGGTTGCAGCAGGTCGCGGATTTCCGTGAGCAATTTCACTTCGGCAGACGGCTCGGGTGGTGCAGCCGGCTCCTCGGGTTTGCGGGTGAAACGATTGACCTGTTTGATGAGGATAAAGATGGCAAAGGCAACGATGGTAAAATCAATGACCTGATTGATGAAAATGCCATAGTTGAGGGTCGCCGCCCCTGCATCCCTGGCTGCCTTGATGGTTGGGAAACTGTTGCCCGACAGATCGATGAACAGGTTCGAAAAATCCATCTTGCCCATCAACAGGCCGAGAGGCGGCATCAGGATGTCGGAAACGAACGACGCAACGATCTTCCCAAAGGCGCCTCCAATAATGATACCGACGGCCATATCGAGGACGTTGCCTCTCATGGCAAATTCTTTGAACTCTTTCAGCATGGAACTCCCCTTTCTGCCGATCCTCTCCGGATCCAGCATTCCAGTCGTCTATCGTCCGGGGTCCCGACCGACGGCACACTGGCTGAAGCAGCCGGTGCCGTGCCGGTGCCGGTGCCGGGAGCCTTCCGAGACGACTCTTCAAGTAGAATCCCGATACTCCGGCGCCGAATCCGTTTCAACGAGAATGCATCCGGGCCTCTCGCAGCGCCTGAGCCGGAGTGAGCACCAGAGAGCCTTCCGTCCGCTCCGTCTCCTTTTGCTCCACTTCCTGCCAGTACTCGGCGAAGCAGTTGCCTGCCATCAACTGACAGAACGGGATCTCCCGGCCACCGATTTCGCTCGATGCCAGCGCAAGGGCAACGGCGAGCATCTGGCGGGCCTGCCTCTCACGCCGAGTGACATGGAAATAATAGGCCATTTCTTCGAATCGTCGCTGCCAACCGTCACGGTGGGCGCCACCGAAGATCTCCTCCAGTGCATGCTGGATGATTTCGGTGTATCGATCGCGCTGCTGAAGTTCCGAAAGTACGATCGGGCTCTCCTTCACCCCACGGAGCTGATCGAGATACGGCTTCAGATTCTCCGGTGTAAAAAACCAGGTACGAAATTCTTTTTCCCTGAGGAGGTCTCCTGAGTCCTCCAAGGCCGCTGTGTCCGATCGGACTGTCTCGGGGTCCAGAACCGTCGAGATCAGAGGCGGTAACCAATCCGGCGGGGGTGTGTGCAACATACGGCTGCGCAACGCCTTGTAGTCACCGGTAATCGTTCGCTTGTTTTCCGATGCACGGGCATGGGCCTGGGCAAGGAGGAAATCACAATAGCGCCAATCGGCAGGCACCATCTCGATCTCGTGTTTGAGCCGCATCTCCTCTGCCGCTGCGTGCAACTCTTTTCGCGAAGTCTCCGTAAGGTAGACTTCCCTCATGCCCTCCGGTTCATTGACGATCGCCATCAGTTGATCGATTCCCCTGGGCCGCACCTTGAGCAGCCAGACGAGCCGATCGCCACGGCCGTCGAAAGGAGACAGATAACCTTCCATCGTAGGTCCGGGCACGATGAGCACCGGTGTGGCGGATGCGGGTGCCGGAACTTCAACTCCGCGTTGTGCCAGCCGGTAGAGAGATCGTTTGATCTCTTTCCGCACGAGTTTGTCCGCAGATCCCCGTTCGAGCGCCAACAGCGCATCGACGCAGGCACGGCTGGCGCCATTTCCCAACCGCGCTGCAATGGCAAAATCAGAGGCTGTGTCACGCCCAATGTGGTCCCTCAGTGTCGCGGGGTCCGTGTCATCCGTTACGCCCCACTGTCGCAGCAATTCCTCTCCGTGCCGTAGGATCGTATCACGGTTGGTTTTGGCCATTGTCCTCTACCTGCTCCCCTTGCTTCGCCTCGCCCCTGGCGGCTGCATGGGGAAACATTCCCAGTTTGCCTGTGACATGGTCCCTGAGCCAATGCGCATCCCACCATTCGACCGGATCGACGTGAATTCCGTGCAACATGGTCGAGAAGTGGAGGTGATCACCTCCAGCCAAACCGGTTTCCCCCGTATGTCCAAGAGTCTGGCCCATGTGCAGCTTGTCGCCTTCACGCACCGTTTCGGAGCTGAGGTGTCCATACAAGGTGAAGATCCCCAGGCCATGATCGATGATGACGGTATTGCCATAGATACCGAGATTTCCCGCAAACACCACGATTCCGTTCTGCCCGGCAATTACCGGACTGAGCTTCAGTGATGCGAGATCGAAACCGAGGTGCGTCTGATGGTCGATCACCTCGTCGCGATACTTGTAGGTGCGCCGATCGGCGAAGGAACTGAGCGGCGCGGCATTCGGCTGCCGCCGGAAGGCGCCACTCCAGAGCGGCCCTGGCACACTGTGTGCGGTGAGTTCACGGATACGGCTTTCATTCTGCTTGCGCAGGTCGCGATTGATCCGGAGGTAGCCCTCCACGAGATTGCTGCTTGGCGGCAGGCCATTCGCCTGCTCCAACTCAGGCACCTTGCGCATGAGAAAATCATCATCGAGGCGCAGTTCACGTTCGGCAAAGCGGCGCGACTTGATGCTGACGGGCAGAGGCACTTCACGCCGATTGCCCGCACCGTCGATCGCCACCAGACGCGGTTGTGCGCTGGTGTCGAGGTCCTGGGGGATGGCGAAGAATCCCAGCATGATGGACGGATCTTCGAAGTAGCGGGCGACTCCCGGAAAGACGTAGCGATCAACCTCGATGTGACTCGCCACGGTATCCGCGGAGACACGCCAGACAGCGAGATCGACGCCACCGAGGCGCATGTTGTGCTGCGTGGTCAAGGGCGCCACCTGCGGCGGCGAGAGGTCCACAGTGACGGGTACCGCCAGGACCGGAGCGCTCGGCGAACCGAGTGGGTGCCAGGCGTAGGTATCGGCAATGAGCTCGAGAGTGGCGCTTCCTTCCGGGATCTTCAACGGAACGAGATCGGGTTCGACACGCAGGCGCTGTTCGGTCACGAGACTGCCGCGCCAGCCGGTGGCCGGGTATTCCTGAGAAAAGATCTCATAGATTGCGTCCCCTGCCCGCAGGTGAACAGCGACACGGCGCAGGCCGGGTCCCGATGCCTTCACCTCGATGTCGAGGGCCGGAGTACGCCCGATTGATGTGACCGGCGACATCAACCGGGCCTCGGGGCGTCCGCTCTCCCTCTTCAGCCACCACGCGGTGCCAAGCGCCAATACGCCAAGAACGAGGAGTCCTGCCAGAACCCTGCGCATCAGGGTGCCTCTGGCAGGAGAAATTTTTTGATCCCTGCCCCCGTATGCTCGACCGGCCTGAATCCTTCTCCGGCCGCCACGGGGCGTTCAACGGAGAGGATCGGTCGGCGCAGGGGGGTGAGCGGAACGGACCCAGACGTCTTTCTTGCAACAGCCGTCATAGATCGTCTGCTTTTGGAGTCCGCCCCGCTCCAAGTCAAGGCGAGTCCTGCGCGGCACGCACAGGAAGCGAAGGAGGCCCTGACCCTTTGGCTGTCGCAGTGGCACGAGGATCCCGTTCAGCGGCGCGAGAGTTCGGCGCAGGGAGAGGCAGAGCCTGCCGGTTGCGCATCGGCATAACTTGCCAGAAGGATGGTCAGAATTGCAGCGACCAGCAGGATCGCCAGAAGAAAGGGATCATCCTGGACTCGCCTGGTAACGCGCCGGTGCACTCCGGCAACAGACTTTCGCTTCAACGGTTTCATCACGGGGTGTAAGGAGCGCATCATCTCGTGTTTCTCTTCCTTCGGGTTTCACCTTGATCGAACAAAGGTAATGGGACAGCGTCTCGGCGTAACTTGCGCAAAGCAATTTGCTCCAAACGCCTCGCGGTGAACTCAGTCATACCGAGGGCTGCCGCGACCTCTGAATATGAAACAAGCCCTCGCGGGCCGCCGAAGCGCACTCGCAGGCAGGATACCTCGGCAAGGGACAGTCTCGTTTCCATCGGTTTCTCCTCTTTCCAGCTCTCCTGATACGGCGTCATGGAAACTCGGCCGACCATCACAGCACAATGGATGCCATCCAAAAGAGTCCTTTGGGTATCAGGACTACGAGGTTTCCGTTGGGAATTGGCATGCCCATCGATGGATATGGATCGAGCAGAGGGCTGCTCATCGTGCGGGCGAAGGGGACGGAACATTCACAGCGCCATACCGGCCGCACCACGCAGCATGGCGATGGTGGTCTGCCAGTCGAGCGGAGTTGAACTCACCGGCTATAAGACCAGGGGACGGACCCGCCGGATGCCAGCCAACACCGTGTTGGGCGATCGCTGCGTTGACAATTCGAGGGCCCTTTTGTAGCGTCGCTTGCTTTTGGAAAGGCGGCCGGCAGGTCGCTGCATCACTGCATGTTTGACACGCTATCCGAGAAAATCGAGCAGACCGTACGGAAGCTGCGCGGCCTGGGCAAGATCACCGAGCGCAACATCGAGGACGCAGTCCGGGATGTGCGTATGGCCCTGCTCGAGGCAGACGTCCATTTTCAGGTCGTCAGAGATTTCACGGATCATGTGCGGGAACACGCGTTGGGCCAGGAGGTCCTCTCCAGCCTCACGCCGGCACAGCAGTTCGTCAAGATCGTCGACTCCGAACTCACCCGCATGATGGGGGAACAGGCGACCCCGCTGAACCTGGGTTTCGCTCCGCCGCTGACAATCATGTTGGTCGGCCTGCAGGGCTCGGGCAAAACGACGACGGTCGCAAAGCTGGCGCGTTTCCTGAAAACGCAGGCGAAACGCACGCCGTATCTGGTTCCGGCCGACGTTTATCGTCCTGCCGCCATCGAACAGCTCACCACACTGGGTAAGCAGATAGACTGCGCTGTCCATCCATCGTCGGCTGATACCGACCCGGTAGAGATCGTCCGGGAGGCGCAACAGTATGCCCGGCAGCACGCCCTCGACGCACTGCTGATCGACACCGCTGGGCGCCTGCACATCGACAACGAGTTGATGTCCGAACTGGAACGTATGAAAGCGGCCATCCAACCGCATCACATCGTGCTCGTCGTCGATGCGATGACGGGTCAGGATGCGGTCAACGTCGCACGCGGCTTCCACGAACGGCTCGGACTGAGTGGTGTGATTCTCACCAAGCTCGACGGCGACGCCCGCGGCGGTGCAGCGTTGTCTGTACGTGCGGTCACCGGCGCTCCGATCCTTTTTGCCGGCATCGGAGAAAAGACCGATGCGTTGGAGGTGTTCCACCCGGATCGCATGGCACGCCGTATCCTCGGTATGGGCGATATGCTCACGCTCATCGAAAAGGCCGAGCGCGCATACGATGCCAAGCAAGCCGAGGCCCTGCAGAAAAAGCTGCGGCGCAACGAATTCACCCTCGACGATTTCCGCGATCAGTTGCAGGCTGTAAAGAAGATCGGCTCCATGGGCGAGATCATGGGCATGATCCCCGGAATGAAGAAATTCACCCGTGGGCTGGACATGGGGCAGGCTGAAGGCGAAATGAAACGCATCGAAGCGATCATCAGCTCCATGACGAACCAGGAGAGACGCAATCACCTGATTCTCAATGCGAGCCGCCGAAGACGCATCGCTCTGGGAAGCGGAACTTCGGTGGCCGAGGTGAACCGATTTCTCAAGCAGTTCGAGCAGACTCGCAAGATGATGAAGCAAATGAGCAAAATGATGGGACGTGGCGGATTTCCGCGCGGTCTCTCGATGTAGATTGATGACCCCAGAGGAGAGGAGTACATAACACCCATGGCAACCACGATCCGCCTGGCCCGGCACGGCGCCAAGAAAAAACCCTTTTACCGCATCGTCGTCGCGGATAGCCGGGCGCCGCGGGACGGCCGCCGCCTCGATCAGGTCGGCATCTACGACCCGACTCGCACTCCCGAACAGGTCCATTTCGACGAAGAGAAACTCGCATCCTGGCTGAAACGGGGAGCGCGTCCGAGTCTCACCGTCTCCCAACTCATGAAACGCAGCGGTATCTCGGCCGTAGCGGCGACCGCCGTGCCGCCACAGCCAGATCCAGGGGAGGCTCAGGCATGAAGGAACTCGTTCAGCTCCTGGCCAGGTCTCTCGTCAACAGCCCCGATGCGGTCGATGTAAAAGAGACGCAGGGGGAGACCGCCTCGGTCATCGAGTTGAAGGTGGCGCCTGAGGACCTTGGCCGGATCATCGGCAAGCAAGGGCGGACCGCCAAATCCATCCGCACGATCCTGAACGCTGCGGCATCACGCGCCAACCGTAAGGTCGTGCTCGAAATCGTCGAAGAAAAATAGCGGTCGTGCTGCGTCCGCGCCGCCCGTGGCCGATTCGCTGATAGCCCTCGGGCGCCTCGTCAACGTCCACGCGACACGCGGGGAACTACGGCTGCTGCTCTACAATCCCGACTCCCACACACTCGCCCGGGGGACACAGGTCACCCTACGCCGCGGAAACGAGGAGATCCGGTCCGAGATAGTCGCCCTGCGGCCGCACAAGCGCTTTCTTCTGGTCACCCTGCGCGGGTGTGATTCCATGTCCGCAGCCGAGCATCTCGTGGGTATGGAACTCCTTGTGCCGGATTCCCAGCTTCCTCCCTTGAAGGAAAACGAGGTCTACCATTACCAACTGGTGGGAATGCGTGTCGAAGACGAAGTCGGGGCCGACATCGGCGTGGTGGAGAAAGTCATGCCTCTGCCCGGCGCCGATGTGTGTGTGGTGCGCTCTCCCACCGGAAAAGAGCACCTGATTCCCATGGTCGGGCATTTCGTGAAGAAGCTCGATCGCGAGGGACGCCGCCTCGTCATTCGGCCAGTTCCCGGTCTGCTGGATCTTTGATGCGCTTCTATATCCTGACCATTTTCCCCGAACTTTTTTCGTCCGTCCTCTCGACAACGATGCTCCAGAAGGGACAGGAACGCGGCGCCCTGCAGTTCGAATTGTGCAACATCCGCGAGTTTGCCACGGACAAACATCGCATGACCGACGATACACCGTACGGCGGTGGTCAGGGCATGGTCATGAAAGTCGACCCCATCGTAGCGGCCCTGGAATCGATCGGTGACGGTCCCGCCCGCCCGCATCGCATCCTGCTCTCTCCCGCCGGCGCGGTACTGACACAGCAGCGAGCGCGTGAATTGGCAGGTCTTGCATCGATCGCTCTCATCTGCGGCCGCTACGAAGGTGTCGACGATCGCGTGCGCCAATATGTGGACGAGGAATTGTCCATCGGCGATTATGTCCTCTCCGGAGGAGAAATCGCTGCCATCGTGGTCATCGACGCCGTCAGTCGTCTCGTGCCGGGAGTCCTCGGTTGCTCCGAATCGGCGCAGATCGAATCGTTCCAGGACGGCCTCCTCGAATATCCCCAGTACACGCGACCGCCAGAGTTCCGCGGCGTGACCGTGCCGGAAATCCTCCTTTCCGGGAATCACGGTGCGATTGCCCGCTGGCGGCGGCAGCAGGCGCTCGAACGAACTCTGAAAACCCGCCCAGAACTCCTCGAACGGGCACCCCTCAGCGACCAGGAACGGGATTTCGTAACGAAACGGCAGCGCAATGGCTGACCTGTATCTGGTGCTCTTGCATCATCCCGTTCTCGACAAGAACGGCCAGATCGTTACCACGGCGTTGACGAACCTCGACATCCATGACATCGCACGCTCGGCCCGCACCTACGGGGTGCGCGGTTTTTTCGTCGCCCATCCCGTGAAGGCTCTACGTGTGTTGGCCGCGAAGATCATGGAACACTGGGAGTCGGGCTATGGCAGCACGTACAACCTGACCCGCAAGGACGCCTTGAGTCTGGTACGCCTCGAACAAGACCTCGATACGGCGCTTCTGACGCTCGAACGAGAAACCGGCATGCGCCCTCGTCTGGTGATCACCTCCGCGCGCCCCGGGCCGGGCCGGACGAGTTTCTCCGAGCTACGCCAGGACCTGGAAACACGCAACGAACCTCATCTCGTGGTTTTCGGCACTGGCTGGGGACTCTCTTCCGAGACGATCGACCGGGCAGATGTCTTTCTCGAACCAATCTGCGGGCCAACCGACTACAATCATCTGTCGGTCCGTTCCGCGGCCGCCATCCTGCTTGACCGGCTGCGAGGCCAGCGCTAAGAGCCGCGTTCCGTCCAATTTCTCTGTGAGGTGGTGCCATGAACGTCATCGATGCGATCGAACGCGAACAACTGCGCGAGGACGTCCCACGATTCAAGGCTGGTGATACGGTCCGCGTCCACGTGAAGGTCGTCGAAGGCGAAAAAGAGCGCATTCAGGTGTTCGAGGGGGTCTGCATCCGCAGGACGAATGGCGCCAACCGGGCGACATTCACGGTACGCAAGGTATCCTATAGTGTAGGCGTCGAGCGCACGTTTCCGCTCCACTCCCCGAGATTGGACAAGATCGAGGTCGTGACGCGAGGTGCGGTGCGCCGTGCCCGCCTCTACTATTTGCGCGGGTTATCGGGCAAAGCGGCGCGCATCGAAGAAGCGGCAAACTGAACATCGCGCCGCGACGCGGAAATTCGATCATCCGGCAAGACCGGGGTCGCCGCATGGAACCGGCGTGGCCGGATCATGCCGGGCCGACCGGTACGAGGTGCGGCCTGGTGCGATCCATGACCCACCCCTTATCTCGGTGGCGCCGCTCCGCCGCTTTGTGACATCGGCGCCCGCGGTTTTGGCGGGCCCGAGATCTCGACAAATTCGAGCATGTCGCGCTCGAGATCACGGACCGCCCCAACGATCTTATTGGCAAGAGGTTTCAGTGCCGATTTCTCCTCGGATTCCGCCACCGAGTAGCTCTTGGCCGCGATCATCCGGGATTTTCCTTCACCCTCGTCCGCCACATCAGTAGCCTCGAAGGTGATGACCGTTTCGCCGGCGGCGTTGTTCTGCACGGTAATCGTGGTGATCAGCCGTTTCTTGTCCGCTTTTTGAGGAGTCGGGACAGGTGTGGGAACCACAGGACCGAGGTCGAGAATCACCGGCGGCGGACCGATTTTCGTGCCCATCACACCGACTACCGCCAAGGTGATACCAAGCCACGTGCTCCACTGCATATCCGCTCTCCTTCACTGCCGTTGTTACCGTGCAGCGTGGCGGTTTTTACCAGTGAGTGGTTGTCGCCACAATCGCTCTATCGTCGCCGGCTCGTTCAACCCCGATCAGGGTGACTCTACCTGGATGATGATCGTCGCTTGCCGGCCGATATTGCCGGCACGGTCACGCCACTGAACTGCGACCTTCGTCTCGCCGGCCGGAAAACGCAATTCAATGCCGATGACGGTGTCGCTGCACACCTGTGTCGTGCTGTTTTTGCCAACGAACACAGGCCTCTCCCGTGCGTCCAGCGTGCAGGGCGCCGTTGTATTGTCGTTGAGCCGGCAACCGATGTCGTTCAGGGCATCCGTAATGGCAGCGGATTCCGGATCGAACGTCAAGGACGCGAAACCCGGCACACCGCCGAGGCTCAGGGGTGGTGGTCCCTTGTCGCAGACTTCCAGACTGCCGTTTCCGAGGGCACGGCTGAACAGGATCTGGACGTCGGGCCGCGATCCCGGCTCTGACGGCGTATAGAAATGCCGTGTGTCGGGTGGACTGCCACTCAGGCCCGCCTTCGCTTCGATGACCAGAAAGAATCCCGCGCCGAATTGGCGCCGGTAGATCGGGACGCCCTCGCTGTCGATCGCATCCGGTTTGATCAGATGGTTGTCCGCCGTTGTTAAACCGAAGTAAGTGATTTCCGGCCCCGGAACGGGTGGCAGCGTTGCCGTCGGGGTACGGGTCACCGTGGGAGTCCGTGTCGCGGTGGGGGTGCTGGTTATCGTCCGGGTGTACGACGGCGTGCGCGTCAGTGTCGGCGTCCTGGTAATCGTCGCCGTGCCTGTTTGCGTCGGCGTGGAGGAGGCTGTTCGCGTCGAAGACGCCGTACGTGTCGATGTCGGCGTCCGCGTGGCGGACGGCGTGAGGGTGATCGTCGGCGTAAGGGTGTTGGTCGGCACCCGAGTCGGACTCCGCGTTGGTGTAGATGTTCCTGTCGGTGTGAAGGGCCGGGTGGATGTGGGGGTACGTGTTGGGGGGATCGTCGGAGTCCCGGTCCGTGTCGCAGTCCCGGTGAGTGTCGGTGTCCCCGTGCGAGTCGGTGTGGCAGTGCGGGTGCTCGTCCCGGTTCCGGTGACCGTCGGTGTAGACGTGGAGCTGTGCGTGCGGGTCGGCGTCACGGTCCGGGTCGCGGTCCGGGTAGGCGTGCCCGTGTGTGTCGCGCTCGGCGTCAGAGTGAACGTCGGCGTGCGCGTGCTCGTCGATGAAGGGCTCATGGAGCCGCTGGGAGCTGAGGTCGCCGTCGGTGTCAGTGAGGGCGACGGATTGTTCGACGGTGTCGCGCTGGAACCTGGGATCGCCGTTCTGGTCGGCGTATCTGTGGCGGTTTTCGTTGCCGTCTCTGTCGCGGTACTGGTAGGTTCCGGCAAAGCCGGTGTCCGGCTGGCGCTCGGGGTTAAGGAAGCAGATTCGGCCGGGGTCGGCGTATCGCTGGCAGGAGTCGGTGGTTCCAGAGTGGCACTGGGAGCAACCGTCCCGCTCGGTGTGGGTGAGGCCGAAAATTGGGCAAGGATGATGCCCGTCATATCCGCGGCCGTGAAGCGACCGTCATCATTCGCATCGGCGGAGATGCATCCGGTAAAGCCGCCAAACAATAACGGCTGCATGGCACGCAGATCTTCTGCATCGATACGCCCGTCACAATTGGCGTCCCCGTCGAGGCCGGTGCTGATCTGAGCCAAAACGCCAAGGGCTGGAAGAAGTGCCAGAGAAAGCACCACTACCATACCGTACAGCCGTGTTCGTCGCTGCAGACTGAAACGCATGTGGGGCGAATGCATACACGGAATCGGGGCGGTTCGCCACATCGTGAATTGGCACCCGCATCATCCGCCAACTCGGGCAGAAGGTTGCCGCGGCAGAGGCCGCGTTGCGGCCGGCGATCGATCAGGTTACGTGCAACGCCATGGCAAACCGTTTTTGCTCGGGTTGTGGCGCAAAGCTGAGGGACGGCGCGGATTTCTGTGTCGAATGCGGCCAGCGCCGGCTGGATGCCTCTCGAATCCCACGCCTCCCAGTAAGCCGTATCAATGAGCGCTACGCCTCACTGATCGTCGTTCTGACCGTGGTCGGGGTCAGCGCCGGCGCGATCCTGTGGGGATCCCTGAATCCAGCGCCGCAGGCACGCATTCCCGGCCGCGAAGTCCCTTCCGGCGGGGCACAGACAGCAGCCCTACCGAGTGATCATCCGCCGATCGCCATCCCCGAGGAAGTCAAAACGACCATTGTCGAAATGGCCAGGAGAGCAGAAGCCGCTCCGGATGATCTGGAGGGGTGGAAACAACTCGCCGAGGTTCAGTATCGGGCCGGACAGCTCGAACCACCGTACCTGGCGGATGCAGCACAATCATACCGGCACATTCTGGAAAAGGATCCGGACAATCTCGAAGCGATTCGCGGACTCGGCAATGTGGCCTACGATCAGAGCCAGCCCGAACTTGCGATCAATTATTACGAACAGTACCTCGCGAAAAAGCCGGACGACCAGGAGGTCCGAACCGACATGGGAACCATGATCCTATCTTCCGGCAATCCCCAGAAGGCAATCGAGATCTACGCGCAGGTCCTGCAGGTTAAACCGGACTTTTTCCAGGCACAGTTCAACTCTGCCATTGCCTATCGGCAGCAGGGCAACAGAGAAAAGTCGCTGGAAGCATTCGAGAAGGCCCGTGCCATTGCACCGGACGATCGTACCCGCCACCAGGTCGACCAGCTCCTGACACGAATGAAGGCCGAACCAGGCGGACCCACCACGGCAGGCGGCACCAGCGCTGGACCCGGCGCTCCCGCCGCAGATCCGCATGCGGGTCTGGATCTGCCATCACTCGCACAGGCCTCACCGGGCGGGCCGCTACCCGGCGATTTCCACGCTGCGGCGGAAACCCTGTTCCGGCAGAACAGCGTCATGGGCCCCCGCGTACAGCGTATCGAATGGAGCAGCGAGACGACGGCCAGGGTGTTCGTGCGCGACTTCCCGGTGGATCAAATGGGTGAAAGTATGAAAACAATGTTCGTCGATCGCATGAAGGGACGCATCAAGGAGCAGAAGGAGAAATTCCAGGTGGCGGCAGCGGCGAATTTCGAGATCATCGATGAACCGACCGGTCGACTCATGGTCACGATCATGGAATGAGAAACGCTCAACACAGGGACACTCGGTTGCTGCACCGGCAAGGCTGAAGTTCCGCCCAACATCCCGCCCTTGCTGCAGGGAGAATCGGGGCCCGGCGCACGCTCTGCTTCGCAGCAGGGGAACCCGGTTTCACTCCCGGTTTCGCATCCATGATTTCGGGGCGGCCCCGACAAGCCGCATCATCGCCACGGAGCCAACATAGTCACCACCATCTGGATCGAGCGACACATGGATATGATCGAATCGCCTTTTTTGAAAGCCTGCCGCCGCGAGGCGGCATCGTTCACTCCCATCTGGCTGATGCGCCAGGCGGGCCGTTACATGCCGGAATATCGGGCCGTGCGCTCCCGCATGAGTTTTCTCGAACTGTGCCGTGATTCCGATGCCGCGGCGGAGGTCACCGTCACGGCGGCGGAGCGTCTTGGTGTCGATGCAGCCATCATTTTCGCCGACATCCTGCTGGTCGTCGAACCACTCGGTATTCGCCTCGAATTCTCCCAGAACGACGGTCCCGTGCTGCATAACCCGATTCGCACTCCCGCCGACGTCGCACAGATACCAGAGGTCGATGCAGCGGCTGAGGTGGGCTACGTTTACGAGTCGATTCGCAAGGCCAATGCGGCCCTCAAGGTGCCCTTGATCGGTTTTTCAGGGGCACCCTTCACCCTTGCTTCGTACGTCATCGAGGGAGGCAGTTCGAAGAACTACATCCACACCAAGTCACTCATGTACCAGGAACCGGACGCCTGGCATGCGTTGATGCGGGTTCTGACACGCACGGTCGTGGCCTACCTGAATCGACAGATCGACGCCGGAGCGCATGCCGTTCAGCTTTTTGACAGTTGGGTCGGCTGTCTCTCACCATTCGATTACGAACAGTATGTCCAGCCCCACATGCGGGAGTTGATCCATGCCATCACTCCTGGAATCCCGGTGATCCATTTTGGCACCGGCACCAATGGTCTGCTCGAACTACAACGGGCAGCCGGAGGCGATGTGATTGGACTCGACTGGCGGATCGATCTGGCGCAGGGATGGCAGCGCATCGGCCACGACGTCGCCGTTCAGGGAAATCTGGATCCGGTGACCTTGTTCGGCACACGGGAAAATCTGCGCAGACAGACAAAGAACATCCTGGATGCAGCGGCTGGCCGGCCGGGACATATCTTCAATCTCGGACACGGCATCCTGCCGGGGACGCCTGTCGACAATGTCCTTGCACTGATCGACATGGTGCACGAAATGAGCGCATCCTCGTCCCGTGGATCATGAATTCCTCCCACTCCAAGAAACCCATCCAGGCAGTGCTCCTGATTGCTTTCGGAGGCCCCGAAAAGATGGAGGACGTGCGACCGTTTCTCGCCAACGTTCTCCGCGGGCGCCCCGTGCCCCCCGAGCGCATCGAAACGGTGGTCCAGCACTACGAACAAATCGGCGGACGCTCCCCATTGAACGAAATCACTTTTCGCCAGGCGCGCGGTCTTCAAGACATACTGCACACCAGCGGCTTTCCGCTGCCGGTCTATGTGGGGATGCGCAACTGGATCCCGTATCTGAGGGAGACTCTTGCGACGATGCATGCTGCAGGAATTGAACGAGCCCTCGGCATCATTCTGTCCCCACAGCAGAACGAAGCCGGCTGGGACCGTTATATGCGCGACGTGGCAGAGGCGAGGGCCGAGTTGGAAGGCCAGGCACCGGAGATCGAGTTCGCAGACGAGTGGCATGCCCATCCGCGATTTGTCGACGCGGCCAGCTCGCAGGTGGCAAAGGCTCTCGCACGAGTGCCCGAGCAGGACAGACAGACCGCAGCACTGTTGTTCACCGCACACAGCATCCCGACGGCCAGTGCAGAACGGTCACCCTATGTGACACAGCTCGAAGAAACAGCGCAACGGATCGCGGCGCGTGTCGATCATGGGCGCTGGTCGGTCGCCTACCAGAGTCGCAGCGGAAATCCTCGTGAGCCCTGGCTGGAACCGGACATCCTGGATACGCTGCGCAAACTTGCGGCGGACGGTGTGCGCGATGTCGTCATTGCACCGATCGGTTTCGTCTGTGACCACGTCGAGGTCGTCTACGATCTCGACATCGAGGCCCGCCGCACGGCGGAGGAAGTAGGTCTGCGATTCGAACGTGCACACACGGTCAACGATGACCCTGCTTTTCTGCGCATGCTGGCCGACATCGTCGAGACATATCTGGCATGATACGAGACGGAGCCGGTATCGCCACATACATCGAGCGCGCACTCCCATGCGCCAGAATGTGTGATCGGCAAGTGACGGAACCGTCTGTTGGCAGAGGCAATCGATGAATCCGACGAGCGTAGACCGGTGGATGACCCGGAAAATTTCGATGTGCGGCATCTGCGCAAAGGAGATGGATCCTTGCATCGGGGTCCGGGTGAGCCGGTGACAGCCACGACTCCACGGATCATCGTGGTGGGCGGTGGGATCGCCGGTCTGGCAGCGGCCCATCGCGTCATCGAACGGAGCCGGGCAGAACAGCGTCCGGTAGACCTCTTGCTGCTGGAAGCGCGACAACGGCTGGGCGGCTCGATCGGCACCGAACGCATCGACGGCTTCGTCATCGAAAGTGGTCCGGATTCATTCATCTCCGAAAAGCCCTGGGCGTTGAAACTGTGCGAACGGATCGGCTTCACTGACCGGCTCGTGCGCACGCGCGACCAAGACCGGCGCACCTATGTCGTACACGGGGGGAAGCTGCACATGCTGCCCGACGGCTTCCTCCTCCTGGCACCGACACAGTTCTGGCCGCTCATCACGACCCGGCTCTTCACATGGCCCGGCAAGATGCGGATGGCCCTCGATCTGGTGCTTCCACGGGGACCAGAACGGCGAGACGAGAGTCTTGGGTCGTTCGTCACGCGCCGTCTGGGACGCGAAGCATTGGAACGGGTTGCGCAACCGCTGGTGGGCGGGATCTACACTGCTGATCCGGATGATCTCAGCCTCGCCGCAACCATGCCGCGCTTCCTCGAAATGGAGCGCCGGTCGCGCAGCATCATCTGGACCATGTGGTCACAAATCAGACGAACGTCCGCAGCCGCCCGTTCGACGAGTGGCGCACGCTGGAGTCTGTTCGTGAGCGCAGACAACGGCATGCAAAGTCTCACCGATGCAATCGCCGCAACGCTGCCGGAAGGAAGTGTTCGGCTCGGCACACCTGTCGAGCCGATTGTGCGCGATGGAGTCTGGCGCGTTCGCGCTGGGAACGAGGAGATTTGCGCCGATGCTCTCATCCTGGCCACACCGGCACACCATGCGGCACGTTCTTTGGCCAATCTCGATCCCGGGTTATCGGCGGAACTGAGGGAAATCCCCTACGCATCCTCGGCGACGGTCAGTCTTGCATATCGCGAGGACCAGATCCCACAAAAGCTCAATGGCTTCGGTTTCGTCGTACCGCTGATCGAGGCGCGCTCGATCGTTGCCTGCACCTATAGCAGCATCAAGTACCCGGGTCGCGCACCTGCTGGTCATGTGTTGATGCGAGCATTTGTCGGCGGTGCATTACAGCAGGATCTCTATCATCAGGACGATGCGGCCATGGCGAGAAGCGTTCGCAGCGAGTTGCGTGATCTTCTCGGAATCACCGGGGAGCCGGTTCTTACCCGTATTCACCGGCACGCCAACGCCATGCCGCAATATCGTGTGGGTCACCTGGATCGCATGACACGCATCGATGCGGCTGTGGCACGCCATCGGACCCTGGGACTTGCGGGAAACGCCTACCGAGGTGTGGGAATCCCCGACTGTATCCATAGCGGCGAGATGGCGGCCGACTCGGTCTGGCAGCAACTGCACGCGGGATGAGACTCCGTCCCCGAACGGAAAGCCGAGGTCAGCCCGCCGCACGAACCGTTCTACTCCTGCCGCATCGCGCGACCGTAAACCTCCGTGAACTCACCAAGACGCTCGATATGCCACGGCGCGAACTGGCTCTCTGTGAGCCGCCAGTTCCAGTTCTTTCCCGTCGTACCGGGAAAATTCATGCGAGCCTCGGTGCCAAGTGAGAGCAAATCCTGCATGGGCACGATACACGTATCGGCAACCGAGGCCATGCCGAGTCGGATGAGATCCCAGGCAATATCGTCACCGAGGCAGCCGAGATAGCGTTGCACCGTTTTACGTGTCTGCGGCGTACAGGAACCGAACCACCCAGTCGTGGTGTCGTTGTCATGTGTGCCCGTGTAGACGACGAAATTGCGGTCGAAGTTGTGCGGCAGGAAACGATCCGTCGGATCGCCACCGAAGGCAAACTGCAGGACTTTCATCCCGGGCAACTCAAAGGCATCGCGTAGCGCCTCGACCTCCGGTGTGACCAGCCCGAGATCTTCGGCAATGAGAGGCAGCCGGCCCATGGCCCTGCGCACGGCGTCGAGGAATGAAGCGCCCGGACCTGCGACATAGCGCCCCCGGGCTGCAGTCTTCTCGCCCGCCGGAATCTCCCAGTAGCGTGTGAAACCGATGAAGTGATCGATGCGAACGACATCGACCCATTCGAGAGCCGCCCGCATACGATCGATCCACCACGCATACCCGCGGTCTTCCATGACATCCCACCGGTAGAGCGGATTTCCCCAAAGTTGCCCTGTTGCACTGAAATAGTCGGGGGGAACACCGGCGACGAAAAGCGGCTTTCCGCCTTTGTCCAACCAGAAGAGATCGGGGTGCGACCACGCATCGGCGCTGTCGTAGGCAACGAAAATGGGGATATCACCGATGATACGGACACCACGATTGGCGGCGTAGCTCTTCAGGGCATGCCACTGGCGGAAAAAGAAGAATTGTGCGGCCACATACTCGTCGATATGCGAGGCCAGGGATTTCCTTGCCTCCACCAACGCTCCGGGCGCACGCACCCCAAGGTCGTGGGGCCAATCGCTCCACACTCCGCCGCCATGCGCATCCTTGAGGGCCATGAACAAAGCATAGTCTTCGATCCAGGCCGTATGGCGCGCGCGGAATGCGACAAACTCTGCGCGCCGGTCGCTGGCAAACAAACGCTGCGCCGCATGCTTCAAGAGTTCTCGCTTCCAGGGAATGATACGACCAAACTCGACCCGGTCCGATGCCAGCGCAGGCGCGTCACGCAAATCAGCGGTCGAGAGAAGGCCATCGTCCAGTAACAGGTCGGGACTGACCAGCAGTGGATTGCCAGCAAAGGCCGAGAAACACTGATAGGGCGAATCGCCAAAGCCGGTATGCCCCAGGGGGAGGACTTGCCACCATTGCTGTCGCGCGGCCGCCAGTTGATCAACGAATTGCAGTGCGGTGGGTCCAAGATCGCCCACCCCGTAGGGGCCAGGTAATGAAGTCGGGTGGAGCAGGATTCCGCTGGAACGTGGAAGGCGCATGACCCGGCCATAGTTACCAGCCCGCACGCGACACGGACAGGCCACGTGCCGCCAGTACGTTGATCGTGCAAAGTCTGGTTTACCGCCGATCGCTTATTCGGTATCGTTTCCGGACCACATTCCGCAGGAATGAAAGGGCAAGGAGGACGTGAATGCGTCGCGCTTGGGGTCAGGTTCTGTGTCTGATTGTACTGGGAACGGTATCGCACACTGCATTGGCGGAGGGATGGTATGTAGGCGGTAACATCGCCGCTACCGAACCGACGAATCCGAATTATCGAGCGCACATACGGACTGGCTTCACGATCAATCCGTACGCCGGTTACATGTTCCAGCGCTACATCGGCGCTGAAGGTGGGATCCACTTCATCTATCAGTCGGAGGACAACCACTCGGGTGAAAAGCTTTTTTACCGGCAGAGTCGCGAAGCAACCACGATGTTCGCATGGACGATCGGGCCGCGTCTCAACATCCCGTTGCAGGACATCCTGGGTGAAATCACTTTTCTCGATCATCTGGAAATGACGGCAACGGCGCAGGGCGGTCTGTTCACCGGTCTCAGCGGCCGCTTGAGCGAGACCGGTCCGGGCTTCACCGCCGGCGGCAGCCTGAACTACCTGATCACGGAAGAACTGGCGGTTGGCCCGTTCGTTCGTTGGAGCCGCGCTTACATCCAGCCGAACATAAGAGATCTGGGTCCCGGACAGGTACCAGCAGAGCGAATGGCGCAGGATATCCGTTGGGTCACTGCTGGCGTGGCTGTCGAATACCGCTTCCCACAAACCGAAGCCGCACCCACCCCACCCGCAGTTGTCGCACAAGCTCCCGTGGCACCGTCGCCGCCGCCATTGCCGCCCCCGGCCAAACGGAAGATCGTGTTACGCAGCGTCTATTTTGAATTCGACAAGTCAGACATCCGCAGTGAATCGAGACCCGTTCTCGATGAGGCGGCAAATACGCTGAAACACGAGGGTGACGTCCGGATCGTTGCTGAAGGCCACACCGACAGCGCCGGCAGTGATCTGTATAACAAGAAACTGGGCCGCCACCGTGCCGAGGCCGTACGCTCCTACCTGGTCAGTCGCGGTATCGCTGGCGACCGAATCCGCGTGGTCAGTTTCGGCGAATCACGTCCCGTAGCTTCGAATGACACGGAGGAAGGGCGAGCGCAGAACCGCCGCGTCGAGTTGCAGGTCGAAGGTCCTGGCCGTTGAGGCGGTCGGGACTGCTCCGAAACTGATACTCTACTCCAGCCAGGCAAGAGGATTGGCGGGTCCGCAACCCGAACCGATACGTAATCCCTTCTCGATCGCGCGGGTAATGAACCGCTTGCCCTGTCGCACGGCATCTTGCAGCGGCAAGCCGGAAGCAAGGCCGGCGGTGATCGCAGCAGAGAGCTGACAACCTGTGCCGTGTGTGTCCGAGGTCGGGATGCGTGGAACATCGAGTTGACAGACTTCGGTGCCGTCGTCGAAGACATCCACCGCATCACGATCCTGCAGATGGCCGCCCTTGATCAGGCAGGCGCGCGCACCACGCCGGATCAGGTCACGGGACGCGGTACGCATGTCCGCCACGGTACGGATCGTCACGCCCGTGAGGTTCTCGGCCTCGGGGACGTTCGGCGTGATCAGGGTCGCCAGTGGAAGCAGTTGGCGCATCACCGCCTCCCGCGCATCCACGGAAAGCAATGGCGCACCGCTCTGCGCCAGCATCACGGGATCGACGACCAGGGGTTGCAGCCGGTAGTGTCGCACGGCATCCGCCACGGCCTCGACGATTTCCGCATTGGCCAGCATACCCGTCTTGCAAGCGTCGATGCCGATATCTCCCGCAACCGCGTCGATCTGCGCGCGGACAAAAGCTGCTGGAATCTCGACGACGCCGCTGACACCCCGGGTGTTTTGCGCCGTCAGCGCAGTGATCACACTCATCCCGTACACGCGGAATACCGTGAAGGTTTTCAGATCTGCCTGCACTCCAGCGCCGCCACTGCAGTCGGAACCGGCTATGGTCAATGCCCGTGCGATCATGATGGCGACTGTAGGTCGTCCATCCAGAATGGGCAATCGAGACGGACGGTGCTTCGATCGCAAGCACTCCACCCGGAGGGGAGCATTGCCGGTTCTATCGATCGTGACATTGCCCCTCACCACTTCCGTGGCGTAGGTATCCACCAGGAGGAAAGAACGATGGCGAAGCGGATCCTGGCTGGACTTGGTATTCTGCTGTTGCTGGCGGTTGCCTATGCCGCCATCGGTTTGCTTTGGGCACACAGTGCGATCCGTAAGGAACGTGCCACCCTACCCCCTGCCGCAATCGTGCTCGCCGCATCGAGTGACGCCGGGCCGATACGTGTTTCGTACATCAATACGGCGACTCAGGTCATGCCACGCTCAGCGGTCCTGGATCCGAAAGCCGATCCGCACAGCGATAGACCCTATGTGATGAGCCACCCTTCTTTCGTTCTCGAATGGGACGACGGAAGCATCCTACTCGTCGATGCCGGTATGACACGCGCCGGTGCACTGCAGTTCGGCAGACCAATCGAGTGGGCTTCGGGTGGGCAACCGATCGTTCCGCTCGGCTCAGTCTCCGAGGCACTGGGCGATGCGCGCAAGCGCGTTACGGGGGCCGTTTTTACTCACCTGCACGCCGATCACGTCGGCGGCGTGCAGGAGGTCTGTGATGGCGGCGGCCCGATCCGAGTCTTCATGACACCGGCTCAGGCGGAACGCCCAAACTTCACAACACGGGGCGGTCTGCAGGATTTACAGAACAGTCCCTGCCTCGAGTTGTCAGAACTCCCACAGACGACACTCGCGCCGCTACCGGGTTTTCCGGGCGTATACGTGATTGCCGCTGGCGGCCACACCCCGGGAAGTCAAATCATCGTCGCCAATGTGAAGTCCGGTAACCAGGTGAGCCGCATCGCCTTCGCCGGCGATATCGTCAACAACATCGACGGCATCAACTACGACATCCCCAAGCCGAAACTCTACAGTCTTCTCGTCGTCCCCGAGGACCGCCCTCGGCTCAGCGAGTTACGCCGGTGGTTGCGTGCGCTGCGTGACGAACACGGGGTAAAACTCATCGTGGCGCATGATCAACGCGACATCGAGCAGAGCGGCATTCCTGTGTGGAATCCAAGATGAGACAGATCACCCGCATCCAACCAGGGCATGGTTCACCATGACCACCAGCTCATCGATGGTGACTTTGCCATCGCCATCGAGATCAGCCGCTCCACAGAATTCTCCTGGTGAAGCCTCCAGAGCGATCGATACGGCAAGAATGATCTCGTCGATGGTCGTCTCGCCGTCTGTATTGCAATCTCCAGCACAAGTGGCGGACTTCGATGACAGCAGGGTCATGCTGGCCTGAAACTCACCCTGGCCACGGTAGCGTTCCACGGCCACACTCCACGTGCCCGGCTGGGGCTCGTACACAACACAGGCACCGAAGTTACCGGGGTCGACGTCCTTACAATCGAACGAGCCGGAGCCCGCCTCTTCACCATGCACCACAAAAAGATCGAAATCGGTACCCCGTCCACTGCCATCGATCACTCCATTGAACGTCACCCGGAGTTCGGCCGTACCCGGCGGCACGGACAATGTCCATTTCATACCCGGAGTATCCGTGTCGAGATGACCGCTGCGGTACAGCGTCTGCGTCGGAGCTGTGCCAACAGGAGAAAAAGGCCCGCAGACTGCCGTGTCCAGATCCGCTCCGGCCGTGTGGATCAGCCAGTCGCGTTCGACGAACACGTCGGTATTGAACGGCACATCCGGCGGTAAGCAATCAAAGCTGCTGCCACCCGAAGTGACTCCCGCCAACACCAGACCATCCCCGAGATCCGTGAGAAGCGGTCCGCCCGAATCGCCCTCGCATGTGCTCGCATCAACCCCCTCGAAATTCCAGCAGATGTGAGTGTCCTGAGGGATATCCTCCGCGCACAGGCCGGTCGTGATCACTCCCCAGCGCTTGATGCCGGCGTCATCCACACGATCGTCAACCGACGTATTGCCGAATCCAACGACAATCCCGCGTTGCCCGGGATCCGGACGACGCAAAGTGTTGATTGCCATGGGCACGATGGCCGTAACGGGTTGCGCCAGGGTGAGGATCGCCAGATCGCCACCGATGGCGAATTGATATGCGGGATCCACCGAGATGCTCTCGACGTCGAGATAGCCGCTGTTCTGAAAAAGCACACGCACGGTTTGCGGATCGACCACACCTTCCTGGACACAGGAGGCAAAGCTGTCTGTCCAATCCGGACAGACACAGTGAGCTGCGGTCAGAAACGTGCGGCAGCCGATCAACGTCCCGGAGCACATCCCGTTCGGGCCGAAACGGGAGGCATCATCGTAAAACAGGACCATTCCGACGGCCGGATGGGCAAACGTCGCACTGCCATTTACGATCCGGGGAAACACTGCTGCCAGGGCCGACAATGGTGTCAGTCCCAGGAAAGGCACCCACAACGTGAGGGCTCGGCAAAGAAAGAGCAGCGCAAGACGTCGGGGCATCCTCACCCTTGTAGGGAAGTTGCATGGCTTGAACCAGATGTTGTTTCTCGTGTCAGATCCGTTCATCATGTGGACCGGCATGAAGTGGTGGATGATCCCTGCGGTTCTTACGATCGGTTGGACGGGTGCGGCGTGTGCCGATACGACGGGATGGGAGTATCTGATCGACAAGCTCTCGGCGGATGGGGTGCCGCGGTCACGAGTTGTGGCGGCCTTTGCAGACCCACGTATCCCCGCATTCACCGAGTTGCAGTTCTCTGCCGATCCACCGCGCGAATCAAACCTGATGTACCGGGGCTTTCTCCGCCCGGCCAATGTCAGTGCGGCCCGTAGTTGCCGCCAACGATACGCCGAGTCTTTCCAGCGAGCCGAGAGGAAGTACGGTGTTTCGGCCAACGTCGTAGCGGCAATCCTGCACATCGAAACCGGCTGTGGCCGGAACACAGGTTCGAGCGTCGTCCTGTATCGTCTGGCCCGCCTCGCCATGGCGAACGAGCCAGCCAATCGCGCCCGCAATCTGGCGCGCTTGCGCGCTCTCGGGGACAAATATGATCCCGATCTGGAAATTCGCGTCGGGCGGCGCGGAAACTATCTCGAGGAGACCTTTTATCCCGAAGTCCGCGCTCTGTTCGAGGTGGCAGACCGGCTGCGTATCGATCCGGTGGATTTGCGAGGCTCCCCGGCCGGAGCGTTTGGGTTCCCACAATTTCTGCCGACCAGTTTCCTCGCCCACGCAACGGACGGGAACGGCGACGGCCGGATCAGTCTGTACGATTTCGACGATGCCGTGGCCTCGTGTGCACGGTACCTGGCCCACTATGGCTGGGTCCCCGGTATTCCCCGAAGCGACCAGCGAGGCATCATCTGGCATTACAACCGGTCGGATGCCTACATCGACGCCGTCCTCGGCGTAGCAGCGCGACTGAGCGTACCGGGTCCTCCGCAAGCAACAAAGTCACGGATGGTGAAAGAGAAGAAACCAGCCGGCAAGGGCCGCACAAAGATCGCATTGCGCGTCACGGAAAAGCGGCGATGAGACGTCCGGCAGATCGTAGCGTTCCAGGGGCTGGCCTGGCGCCGCCTTCCCGTCACTGATCCAGGCGCAGCGACGCTGCACTGAACTTACCGGATGTCTCACATCCCAGGTGTCTTCATGACACCCCAGAGTGAGGCACCCTTGCTATCAGCCCTGTTTGACCGGCCGGGGATCGGAGATCCTGAAGTATCGAGTCTCGATCGCCTTTCCCCTGATAATTATACGGCGATTCGGGTCACTTCGACTTTCGTGTCACGATCGTTCTGACCTGGTTGGAGACAGATCGAGATCGGCCGCAGGTGGCCTTCTCCCCCTGCGAGTTCCACGGGATTGATAGGGCTGGGGATGAGATTCTGAAAACCCTTGCCACCTTCGAACTGGTAGTTCTCCCAGGCGTGATAAATGATCACCATACCCGGACGAATCTGTGGTGACACTTTCGCCTGGATGCGGAAGCTGTCGATATCGTTACGAACCTCCACCATCTCACCGTCCTGGATCCCACGCGCCTGTGCATCTGAGGTGCTCATGTACATGATCGGCCCACCGCGTTGCAGCCGGAGCATGCGCGCATCATCGCGCCATGCGGCATGGATCGACCAACGCGTGTGCCCGCCGGACAGTGTCAACGGATAGTCTCCGCCTGCTTTCGGCGGATCTTTGTGCACCGGCAGCATCTCACCAAGCTCCTTGTAGAACGGGTGATCGATATAGAACTGGATCCGCCGTGTGAGTGTCGGATAGGGCTCTTTTTTCTCGATGTGATACTGGAAGGGAACCACCGTGTCGTCCGGTGGAACATCACACGCATTTCCCACCGATACGGCGCTACGGCCCACTCCGGTGAAGCGGGCGTATCCCTTCTTTTTCATCTCTGTCCACTCGACACCGCTCAAGTTGCTCGACATCTGGACAAGATCGCTGGCAACCTTTTCCTCGTCTCCTTCGAAATACGTGCCGTTCATGGTGAACTCGTTGTAGAAGGAATCGAACGGCCGTTCGTTCCCCTTGCGATCCTTGAACGTCAGGATGCCACGTGCCACGGCACGGTCCTGGATTTTCTTCGCCAGGAGGGAACAAATCTCCCAATCGGTTTTCGCTTCCTGGTAGCTCGGCACTGCCTTGGAACCCGCATGGATGTAGGGCATCAATGGCGTGCCCCATTTGTGTTCGGCTTTTTCGTACCATCCCGAAGCTGGCAGAACATAGTCGGACGCCAGCGCCGATGAACTCATGCGCCAATCGATGGTGACCATCGCATCGAGGTTCGGGAAGAGTTTCTTGTAGAGTGCCGGATAACCCCGTAGCCGTCGCAGGATGTTGCTGCCGTACTCGAAGATGATCCGCGGAGGATTACCCGGCTTCGGAGAAACGTACTGGTAGTTTTTCTCCAGAGATTCCTTCATGTACTCGGATACCGGACGTTTGAGGTGCGGGTCCCACTCCTTCGAGCGGCCGCTGAGATCCATCAGTCCGCCGTGGATGTTCCAGAACATCACACCGGATACCATATTGCCCTCGCGATATTGCCAGTTGCTGAGTTCGTAGCGGACCATCTCCTCGTTCATGCCCGGCTTTCGAACATCGCGCAGCACCGGGTACATCTGGGCAAGAAGCTTCGCTTTTCCCAGCCACCCAGGCTGTTTGAGCAAAGTGAACATCTCGACGCCATCCTGCGTAAGGAATGGAAAGGCGCTGAAGCCGGCGCCCTTTCGCCCCATGTGCCCGCACAGGGCAAGCACGAGGATCTGGGCCCGCTCGATCAGATTGCCATGGTAGAATTTGCCGAAATTACTCGAAGTGACGTTCGACACGGCTTTGGCCTTACCGATGCGGCGGGCCAGATTTCGTACGATGTTTGGATGGATGCCGGTGGTGGCAGCGGTCTGCTCTGGCGTGTAGTCGCGGTCGAGTTGTTCTTTCAGGAGCGAGAACACGGGCCGGACCTGCACTGTACCGCCGCTCGTCTTCACTTCGAAGGTCCCGTCGAGAGCCGGAACAAGGGAGCCAAGGGCGAGCGTGGTGCGTGGTGCTTCGACCACCTTTCTGGTCTTGCTGTCGTAGAGATAGAGCACATCGACAGAACCATTTTTCTGCATATCGCTCTGGCGCAGAAAACGGCCATTATCGCTACGGACGAGAAACGGCATGTCCGTCTGCTCTCGCAGAAATGCCTCATCGTGTAGGTTCTCGCTGACGATCACCTGTGCCATCGAAAGGCCGAACGCCGCATCCGTTCCGACGTTGATGGGAATCCACTCATCCGTGTGGATCGAACTTGCGTTGTAGTCGGGTGCGATGCTGACGATATGCGCTCCCTTGTAGCGGGCTTCTGTCCAGAAGTGCGCGTTTGGAATCTGAGTGTAGAGAGGGTTACAACCCCAGATCAGGATCACGTCGGAAAAGAAGTAATCGTCCAGGGAACGCTCGGCGACGATCTTGCCAAAGGTTACCGCTGCACCTGGATGGGAGTCCCCGATCTCGCTGTTCATATCGAGAGACGAGCTGTCGAGCAGAAAAGAGAGGCGGATCTGTCCCGCCGAGTGGGTGCCGAAGGTATAAAGAGGTCCTAACGACCAGATGATACGATCTGTTCCTTCCTTTGTGATCGTATCGATCATCTTGTCGGCGATTTCGGTCAGCGCCTGGTCCCAGCTCAAACGCTGCCATTGGCCTGAGCCACGTTCACCGACGCGCTTCAGCGGGTATTTCACACGGGTCGGATCGTACATACGAGCGCTGTAGCAGGCGCCCTTCTGACAGCCGCGTGGATTGAAGTCGGGCGTATCGTTACGAACCGCCGGATAGTCAGCCGCCTGCTCTTCACGCCAGACGAGACCATCTTTGACAAAGACGTCCCACGCACAATGTGCCTGATACCAGCAATTGACGAAGTGCGAGCTGCGAACGACGTTGTCCCATTTCCACTGCTGCCGGTACAGGTCCTCCCATGTACGGTATGGCGCTACGGGAGGAAGCTCAGAGGCCGGCGATGCAGGCCCCCCGGGCGCTCCTTGCGCCAACACCAGACGATTGAGCGACAGGAGTGCCGTCGCCGCTCCCGCCGACCTCAGGAAATTCCGCCTCGATAGCAGCATGTTTCCCCCTCAGGCTTTCTCCACTTCGACACGTGTGTCGCGGTCGACCTGATTCGGCTCCCAGTGTGACCAGCCCCAACGTAAGTGGCCGTAACCACCCACCAGGGAGGTTGGCTTGAATGGACTTGGGATGATCGAGTGGTCGCTGCGACCGCCGCGGAACTGGTAGGGTTCCCAGGCGTGGTACACAAACACCTGCCCCGGCTGGACGTACCGCGCAATTTTGGCACGCAACAAAAACTGGCCCAGATCGTTGTGCACACGGACCACATCGTGATCCGCAATCCCACGCTGGGCAGCGTCCTGATCGTTCATGTAGACCACCGGCTCACCGCGTTGCAGGCGAAGCATCGGCATCTGATCGCGCCATTGTGAATGGATGCTCCACCGGGTGTGCCCTCCACTGAGTACGAGCGGATAGTTCCCGCCTGCTGCAGGTGGGGGTTTGTAGACGGGCATGGCCTCACCACATTCGAGGAACCACGGGTGGTCGATGTAGAATTGCTGGCGCCCGGTCAACGTCGGCCAGGGCTGTTTCTTCTCCGTGAACCAGCGATGCGGCACGAGCGGCTCGTGTTCCGAGTAGTCGCTGTAGTAACCCGCAGTTCCACCCGGTGCACCGGTTGATTTGAAACGCACGGCACCGGCCTGGCGTAGGTCGGCCAGTGAAACGTTCTTGGTCGTGGTGGAATAGGAAAGCACGAATTCGAGTGCCTTTTCCTCGTCGGTCGGGCCAAACCGGCCCCGATCCGTGAATGCCTCATCGAGCCGCCGAGCATCGCGCTCCAGATCACCGATGTCCTTGTAGGGAGCCAGGCTGCGCTTTTTGGCCTCACGCGCAACGGCAGCGCTGAGGAGAGCGAAGATTTCCCACTCGGGCTTTGCCTCACCAATCGGTGGAACCGCCCGATCACCCAGGTGGACGTAGGGTACGAAAGAAACCAGGTATTTCAGGTCACTCTTCTCGTACCAGTAGGCTGCAGGCAGGAGGATGTCGGCGTGACGCCCGGTCTCGTTCATCCGGAAGTTCACGTCGACCGTGAGTTTCACCTTGGGCCACAACGTCTGCGTCAGCCGGGTGTTGTTGCGTACGTGCCGCAACACGTTGCCATAGATCGAAAGGATCACATGAGGCGCCTTGCCCGGCGTCGGTTGGACGGGAAACCACTTATTTTCCAGTGCTTCCCGCAGGTACTCTTTGGGAGATCGTGGCACGCTCCGATCTCCCTGGGAAAGGTCTCCCGAGACGTCCGACAGTCCACCATGTACCTGGTGCCAAATGGACCCTGGTACGAAGTATTGAGAGAAGAAGGCCCGGGTTTTCTCGGGATCCATATAGTTCTTCGCGGCAAAACCGGCGAGGTCGACCAGCCCGAGTTGTTCCTGCATGCTCAACAGGGCAAACCCCTCGGGAGCAAAGAAGCCACCGGATCGCCAGCCACCACCGGCGCGACCGAGGTTTCCCGTCAATGATGCGAGAAGGATCTGGGCACGTTGGGCGAGATCCGCGTGCAGGAACTTGCACTGTCCCCATTGTGAGAGGATGAGCGCAGCCGGTGCTTTGGCAAACCCGCGTGCGAATTGTCGAATGAGACCGGCCGATACACCCGTGATCTCCGCAGCTTTTTCCGGTGTGTAGTCGCGATCGAGTCGCTCCTTCAGCAGGGAAAAGACGGTACGTACGCGCACGGGCTTACCCTCGATTGTCATGGATCCTGAGTATTCGAGGGCAGGTTTTACTGCACCGGCATCGAGTGTACTGCTGCTGCCACTACCTGCGGCTGGACTGGCCTGGTTCCGAACGCTGTCCCAGACATAGAAAGCTTTGTCCGAGCCTCCCTTCTGGAGATCCGACTGGCGCACGAAACGGTTCGTGTCGGTCCGGACCAGAAGGGGCAGATCCGTCTGCTCGGTAATGTAATCGGCATTGTGCAGGTTTTCGGCAAGGATCACCTGTGCCGCCCCAAGGGCCAGAGCCGCATCGGTACCGGGCCGTAGATTGATCCAGAGATCGGCATGAATGGCGCTGTTGTTCAGATCGGGGCAGATCGCCACCAGTTGCGCGCCTTTGTACCGTGCTTCGTAGAGAAAGTGTGCATCGGGAATCCTCGTTGCCGATGGATTGAACGCCCAAAGCACCAGGTAGGAGGAGCGCCACCAGTCATCGGAGGAGCCGCACGGATGGGGATTGCCCAACGTGATCGTCGCCCCTGTTGCCAAATCGCCCACTTGCGCCATCGAGTCGGTCGCCGGCGCTCCGAGCATGCGAAAGAAGCGGAACGGTGCAGCGCTGTTCGGACCTGCACCGATGTTGGGACCAAGTTCACACAGGATCGATGCCGGCCCTTCCTTCTCGAGTGCGTCGACGATTCCACTGGCTACACTTTCCAGTGCTTCATCCCATGTGATGCGCTGCCAACGTCCCTCCCCACGTTCACCGGCGCGCTTCATCGGGTAACGGATGCGCGACGGCGAATACATGAGGTTCGAACCACAAGCCCCCTTCTGACAACCACGCGGGTTGAAGTCCGGCAGACCTGGCGCCGACGCTTCGTAGGTCGACTTCTGCTCCTCGCGCCAGACCATGCCATCCTTCACGTACAGGTTCCAGGCACACGCTCCGACACAATTCGTCATCGTATGGGTGCCACGTGCTACGGCGTCCCACGTCCATTGATTCCGGTACAGATCCTCCCACGTGCGATAGGCCGGTAGCTGCGGCAAAGCCTGCTGCACGGGTGTAGGCGGTCCTGCGGTTGGTGTCGCAGAAGTCGGTGGTGGCTCATTCGAGCCACATGCAAGTTCGAGCTGAGCAAGCCCCAGCGAAAGGGCGGCCGCCCCGGTGCCACGTAAAAAATCCCGTCGCGTCCAACTCCTGGCCACACCTAGCCTCCTGGGTGTGACATCCTACAGACTGGAATGCAGACTCCTATGACACAGGTCAGGTCCAGGCGTGTTCCGCATCACGCCAATACGCGAAGCCCCAATCAGGAGCGACCCGATTCGCCCAGTCGTCTTGCGGCTTCAACCAGCCAGTCGATCGATGGGTTGTTGAACGCATAGGCGATCCGGCCATCGACACCGATCACGTAGACCAGTGCGGGATGCACGACTTCACCGTCCTTCTCGTTGCGTTGTCGCGGGACATTGAAGCCATCCAGAGTTCGTGTGACGGCATCTACCTCGCCGGACAATACACGTGTAGTCTCGGGGAGCTCCCAATCCTTGTGCATCTGTTCCAGACGGCTGGGAGTATCCCGCCAGGGATCGAGCGTGAGAACAGCCAACTGTGGCGCGGCATCTCCCATCCGGGATGCTGCACCGCGCATCGAGTTTACGATCACGGGACAGACACTACGGCAGTGCGCGAATGCGAAGGTCATCAGGGTCACATGCCCCTTGAGATTCTCCGGCGTAAACGCCGCACCGGTCTGGTCAACGAGCGTAAAATCGGGAACTTCGCGATCGAGGCGTGGATAGTTCGACGGCAATGTCCCGGTGACATCCGGTTCGTAGCTGATGTTGGCAATGGCCAGCCCTTGAGCGATCCGTAGTGCACTCCAGCCGATTCCGGCAAAAACGAGCACTACTGCTGCCAGTAGCGCGACACGCCCCGCGCCAACGCGCCACGCCGCTCTGATATCGGCCGCAATCTCGGAACTCCATGTACCGAGAATACCAACGACCATTGAACCCGGTGCCAGGATCAGCACCACCCAACCGTAGGTGTCGGGCAAACCCGTTGGCGTGGAGCCAAAGCAAACGGATCGGGCCAGGGCGAGCCACTCCGGTGGATCTGCAACCGGCGCTAACGCCAGCCACCACCAGGCAGCGGTCACCACGGCCCAGATCACCAACAAAGTCAGGCCGGTATGCCCCGCTGCCTGTTTTCTGAGCGTCACCCGACCTTCCACACGAGCGAGAGCATCTTCCAGTTCGTGTAGTAGTAGAGAACGAACACCGCAAGGAAGATGGCTACCAACACCATCGTGCCGGGCATCCCACCGGCATGCACCTTCTCCACGACTTCACCCGTGTAGCTCTGTGGCGGCAGCTTGATCAGCCCTTGCGGCACCCCCGCCATGCCCGGGCGCAGATTGGCAAAATCGATTTCTTCGCCAAAGAACACCGAGACGACCGCCGAGAAGATGAAGATGAGCACAGCGGTTACCGCGAGTACGGCGCCGATCGCCGTCAACGCCAACATCAGGTCGACTGCTGGGGGGAACTCGAGTTTGAAGACCGATTGAGAAAACGAGATGTCCCAGTGCCGGCGCGGAACGCCGAACACACCGGCGAAAGTCATGGACATCGACAGAATCGTAATGCCAGCGCCAAACAACCACGGCTGCAGTTTGATCAGCCCCCAGAATGCCACTTTCTTTCGAAAGATGAGGGGAATCAGGTAGTAGGTGACGGCCATGAACGCCAGCGCAGTTCCACCGACGACGGTCGAGTGGAAGTGTCCGGGCAGACGCAAGGTGTTGTGGGCCAGGATGTTGATCTGCTCGGTCCCAATCGTCACGCCGGTGATTCCACCGATGAATCCGAAGATGACCACCGACAAGACCAGACCGGCAAAACCCGGATCACTCCAGGGGGCCTTGCGTAGCCACTCGAACGTACCGTTGACATAGCCGCGCAAGCGCTGGCCCGTCTCGATCCCGGCCGGCACCGTAAAGCCGTGCACCATGCTCGCCAGCACCGCCAGATACATGGCATAGCTCGTATTCCACACCTTCCAGGCCGGACCCATGCCGGGATCCACGAGCAGGTGGTGGGCCGATGCCATCGAGATAAAACCAATGTAGAGTACGAATGCGGTACGGCTGATCTTTTCGTTCGCCACCACCGCACCCACGGTGAGTCCGCCGAGCAGATACCAGATGGCGACCTGGGCGGCGACGTTGATCTGCTGCGCACTATGGCCCAGTCCCCAGAAGATCAATCTGTAGATCTGAGGATCCATCCCCGTGTAGTTCATCGACCAGGTCAGGGTCGGAATGTAGATGGCCGCACCGTGAACGAGTGTAATGATCGCAATGATGGCGGCCGTCAGTGCTCCAAACGTTACGAGCGGGATCGATCCCGGATAGGTCTTCTCACGCTTTGCGATGACCAGCGTGGCCATGAACAGAAAACTCACGATCAACGCTCCGACCGCGAACAAAATGATACCGAGGTAATAGAGAGGATGCGCACGTAGTGGCGGATACGAGGTGTACAACACGTCGGCTTTCCCCATGAAAACCATGACCTCGACCAGCACCGAACCCACCACCATGAGCACGAACGAGATCCAGCCCAGCTTCGGTCCGGGCACGCGTGAATTGAGAACGATCGGTCCGGCAAAATACAGCACCGCCATCTCGAAGAAGATGATGAAGAAGATGAGCATGCTCAGACCGTGTACGGTGAGGAGCCGGTAGTACCAGAGGGCGGGTAGCAGATGCAGTGCCTGCCAACGTGTCAGCGCAAGTAACAATCCGGCAATCGCTCCCACCAGTAACGCCACGATGGAGGCGACGGCATTTACCTTGACCAGATTCTCGGCATCACGGTGGATATTCAGCCCCGTAACGGGGCAGCGGCGAAACATCGTATCTTGAATGGCCGGGGCGCTCATCCTTGTACTCCTTCTCCGGCGCCACGCACGGCATCCTTTTTCGCCGTCTTTCCGTTGGTGCCCGCAGGAACCACTGCGATCTTGCCAATCATCAAGTGGTGGCCAATACCGCAGTACTCGTTGCAAATGATTCGGTAATCACCGGTCTGATTGGGTGTGACACGCAATCCATAATCGTAGCCGGGCACCACCTGGAAATTCAGGTTGAACGGCTGCATGCTGAATCCGTGATTGAGATCGGTGGCCGAAAGGTGCAGCGTGTACGTCTTACCTTCTTCCAGTTGCAAGGCCGGATACCATTGCCACATACGGCCAAGCATGTAGATGTCCGATCCCGCCGGGGGAGCCACGATCGGTATTCCCGACTCTTCACCGATCTTGTAATCGGCGACGAACTGATCGACCCGTTTCTGGAAGGCGTAGGGATCCACGCGAGCACGGATTCCCGACGGATTCTGACCGCCCTTGATGTGCCAGAGCGGCATCATGGCAAACAGGATCAGGCACCAGATGAAGGAAACCGTGACCCAGATCTTTTCCTGCTTCCCCGCCGGTTTCCACCACACATGGGTGGGTGACACCAGCGCGCTATGCATCTCTTCCATGGCGCTTCTTCCCCCTCCCTACGGCAGCGTTGCCTGCGGCAGGGTCATGATTTCGATGAGCCCCCAGAACGTGTAGAAGCCGAACATCACCGCAAGCCCGAAGGCCAACAGCAGAAATGGCCGGTCATAAAGTCGCTGCCCTGCGGGAATCTCTTCTCCCGCTCCTGTTGGATGAGTCACCAGGTGGTCCTCCCTCTCGGGAGCCATCTGATCCGGTTGGCCCGCGATCGACCATGACAAAAGTCATACGAAACGAGTTCCACGGCCGGTGCGATCGGGGACCGTCCGATAGACGAGAAATCCCCACGAAGGACCTCGCCATGGACGTGGCCGCTCCGAGCGTCCGTACGTCCGGCCCTCACCCGCCATCCCGGCGTTGCGTCACCGTCCGCGCACAAGTAGGTTGCCCCGTGCCGGCAAACCTGTCCAGGATCGTCTGGACCCGGGAAGAGACCCACTGAACACCAAAGCGAATCCCACCGAGCCCAGACTGACATCGCTGTCGCACGGCGGCGGCTGCGGGTGCAAGATTGCGCCCAACATCCTGCGTGACATCCTCCGGAATACGTCTCCCACACCCGTTCCACCGCAATTGCTGGTCGGTATCGAGACCTCCGACGACGCCGCCGTCTATCTGCTCAACGAACAGCAGGCGCTGATCGCCACGACGGATTTCTTCATGCCCATCGTCGATGATCCCTACGATTTCGGGCGCATCGCCGCCACCAATGCCGTCAGTGATGTCTACGCCATGGGCGGCAGACCGATTCTCGCACTGGCGTTGGTCGGTATGCCGATCAACGTGCTGTCGGCGGCAACCGTCGGCCGGATCATCGATGGCGGCAACAGCGTGTGCCGGTCAGCAGGAATTCCGGTTGCAGGGGGGCACACAATCGATTCTGTCGAGGCCATCTACGGACTTGTCGTTCTCGGGCTCGTACACCCTCGGTTCGTGAAGAAAAATAGCGGAGCAGAGGCTGGCGACCGGCTGGTTCTGGGCAAGCCTCTGGGTGTGGGTATCCTGTCGGCGGCGCTGAAAAAAGACCGGCTGAATCCCGCCGAGTATTCCCGGATGATCGCCGTAACGACACAGTTGAACACCCCCGGGCCGGATCTTGCCCAGTTGCCTGACGTGCATGCCCTGACCGATGTCACCGGGTTTGGACTGGCTGGCCACACACTCGAAATGGCCCATGCCGCAGGAACATCCATCACGATCGATTGGCAATGTGTGCCGGTCCTGGCGGGAGTGCGGGAGTGCGCGAGTCAGGGGTTCATCACCGGGGCATCAGGCCGAAACTGGAGTTCCTACGGGAATGACGTGGATCTGCCCGCCGGCTTTTCCCTCGAAGAACGCGCGCTGCTCACGGACCCACAAACGAGCGGCGGTCTTCTCGTTGCCTGTTCCGCCCACTCGGTTCGCGATGTCCTGGATATCTTCAGACAACATGGATTTGACGAGGCCAACGAGATCGGCGAGGTGCATTCCACAAGCGGCGCATCACGTCTCTTCGTACGCTGACGCAAAACGGGGCACACATCGTTCCGTCCATCGTATCGGACAGGTGCAGAACGAAAACACGTTGCGCCGGTCCCGACAGGGCTCTCAACCGCCTTCAGCCGGCAACCAGGCGTCGTGGCGAGAAATAAGCCAGTTCGTCATTTTCCTCACCGAGCACGGCGGCAGCGCCCAGGCGACCGACCGCTGGACTGGTGGTCATACCGTGCCCACCGAGGGCAGCGACCCAGACCAGACCGTGGATTTCGGGATCATGACCGATGACGAACCGTCCATCGGATGCAAACGTCCTCAGGCAGGCCCAGCCGGATGCGATGCGCACGTCGGCGAGCCGTGGAAATGCGGCGGAAAGCTTTTCCGCCAACAGGATTTTGGCGGCGTCATCCACCACGGGCTCCTGCGCCGCATGGGCTGTGGCGTCACAGGGACTCATCAGAAGGCCATCCCCTTCCGGCCGGAAATACGCGTCGAAATCATAGTGCCACACGAAGGGCCAATTGTGGTCAATCGCTTGTGTGGTCACGGTTTGGAAGAGATGGCGCCGCAGTGGTGCGATCGTACGTGATCCCGATCCGGCAAGAACGCCCATCTCACCTGCCCACCCTCCAGCCGCATTGACCAGAGTGGCGCATTCGATCTCTCCCGCGTCGGTGACTACGCCTGTAATACGGTCGCCATTGCGGCGGATCGATCGTACTGAGGTACCGTAGCGGATCCGGACACCGAGTTGGCGGGCACCTGCCAGATAACTCTGTAAAAGAGAATGAATGTCGACGATACCGTCGTGCGGGTTCCAGAACGCACCGGCAAGCGGTGCTCCTTCGAGAACGGGCACTTTGGCGATAGCCTCTTGCGGAGTAATGAAAGCACAGTTCAACCCGAGTCGTCGTGACATCTCTTCGGCCGCTTTCAGCAAGGCCATTCCGCCTTCACCCGTGGCAACGAGGAGTGAACCACAGTGCCGCAGGAGAGGAGTCGCGCAGAAGCCGTCAGGTGGCACCGCCAGAAAAGCAGCACCCTCCACAGCCAGACGCGCTTCCATCGGATCGGAAAGAACAGTGAACGCCAGCGCCGCATTGCGGCCCGAAGCATGCCGCCCCGGAATCGCCTCGCGTTCGAGGATGATGATATCACGGCATCCACGGCGCGCGAGATGGAAAGCGGTAGAAGCGCCCGCGAACCCTGCACCGATGATGACGATGTCGGCGTATTCCATAGGCGGAATATCGAAGCACGCGCCACGAAACGGCGCCAGCACACGGAAACAGAGAGTGAGTTCCCGTCGAACACTCCAGGACGAAGAATTTTTCTCGGGAGGCAGGCGGAACCGGCTCAGGGTTCGCGCAGAAAGATTTGCAGGTCGTTGTCCGCAGGTGGCCTGTCGCGGAAAGAATTCACATAGGCGGCAAGCAACGCATCGCCCAGATCCTCCGCCGTGTACTCGAAATCGCCATCGCCATCGGCGATCGTCGGCCACCAGGCACGGAGCTTTTCGGCCGTGTCGCGCGCTTCGTGGGCCGGCTTGGAAAATGGCGCGGCACACAGCATGCCGGCGATGATGGCAACGAATGAATCCGCTGTGAACTGCAGCGAAAATGCCTGGAGATCGGGGATCGATCGCGTCGCACGCAGGCGCCGGCTGCGAATGTCGAGAACTCCATCATCGAGCGACATCACCCGGTAGGCATGGGGGAATCCCGCCAGAGACGACGTGGCGATGTTGTAGAGTCCACCCTCCACTTTCACGTCCTGGATGTGGAGATGGCCGGTGAGCGTCACACGCACGTTGTGCCGGTGCAGCAGGGTCTTCAGCGCATCGGAATTCTCCACGTGGAACCAGGAAAACGTCGGATTGGTCTTCTCCCCCGGAACGTGTTCGATGATACTATGGTGCAACATCACGATCGTGTGGCGCTGTGGATCGCGCTGGCGCGCCAGATCTTCCTCGAGCCAGGCCAACACTTCGGGCGAGATCCAGCCGCGGTCCTCATCCGGCTTGGAGGAGCAGATTCCTACCAGATGCACATCGGGCGTGGGATCGCAGCTATACGCGGTCAGGCGTGTGTTCTTGAAACCGAAATCACCGTACAGCCCGGGAATCTCGTCGGTACGTACGGGGGTGACATGTGGATCGAGCAGATCCACCGGACGTAGCGCCGGAGGACGCGGCTGGTCATGATTACCAGAGACGCAGAACACCGGCTTGTGGAACCGGCTCAGCAGTTCTCGCACCCCGTCATGATTGTACGGCTCGGAATCCTTGGTCAGATCCCCCGCGCAGAGCACAAAATCGATGTCTGGCAAGGCGTTGATCTCGTCGATTGCCGCCTCCAGCAATTCAACGCTTTCACCGTACATCGTCGGCTCATTCGGAACGCGCTCCACCATCCAGCCCGTCTCTGGATTGGGAACGGTAATGTGAGGATCGGAAATCAAAACGAATTTGGACATCTCATGAAGATCCAGCGGTCACAAATACCGGCGGAAAGAGCGGAAAGAAAAGAGCGGGAGGTACCGCCGCCCGCCTACCGGCGCAGACCGGAGGATCTGCAACACGACAAACGGGCGGCGAAACCAGGTAAACGAGGCTTACGCCTTGTTCACATTGCTGGCCTGCGGCCCCTTGCGGCCCGGCGTGACGTCAAACGTTACACGCTGGCCCTCTTCGAGGCTCTTGAAGCCTTGTCCGTTGATCGACGAGTAGTGGACGAAGATATCTTCGCCATTTTCCTGTCGGATGAAGCCAAACCCCTTTTCAGGGTTGAACCACTTCACAGTCCCAGTTGCCATGTGCGTCCCTCCTTTCTGCTTACTCGTTAACCGGAGGTGCCCATGTCCTGGGAGGCTGCTGCATGACGCCTAACGGAATGTAACTGACCATTCCGGTGTAACTGGCAGCCCGATCTAGCCAAGTTCGACCAGCCACACAAGAGACGGAGTGATACCACCTATCAGTAAAAACGATGGCATGGAGAAAAACGCAGCGGTTTGTCCCATGATGCGCTTTGGTACAGACAGACGTCATTCCTCCCAGGAAACCATCAGTTGGCCGGCGTATTGATCCGAGGTTTATAGGGCCGGCAATATTGCAAACGTAACGAAGGACACGGCGCGAGACCGCCGGGCGCTTCGATGCCTGGTAGGACGGGGAGAACGATACGTGACGAAAACGCCGCGGAACGTCCGATGGTGTTGATCACCGTCCCCTCAGGCTTCAGGACATCGAATTTCCAACGTGGACGGTTTCCCCCGGGCGTTCCGATGGTGATCCGGACGCGCGAATTCGGCCGGAAAACGTGAGCGAAGGGAAACAATTCCACGCGTGCCAGGCTGAATTGATCGGGCGGAAGCGGCTCTGCATCCTCGGCTTGCAACGAATGTACAGGGCGCAGGATGGTCGATCGATGCGGATCGACGGCGCGATGGATGGCACGGAGATATCCGCTCTGGATGTAAACCTCCTGACCATCCGGACGCACCTCACTGAGAGTCACCTCCAGGTCGGTATCCGATGCCGTCGATCGGAGCCAGAGATCGACGCTGGCACTGCCCGCCATCACCAGCGTATCGGCGAGCGCGTCTGTCTCGTAACTTACGGCTGCACCGTCAGCGATTTCACGCCAGTTCCACTTCGGCAGCGCTTTCCAGATATCCTCGTCGGCGCCCGCAAGACTCGTGCGCTGCGACAGGGACGGATCATACACATACGAATCCGCCCCATCGGTGGTGGGGGGTTCTCTTTCCAGCCGTCCGTCCTCCTGAAAATACCACACCACCGGTTCCGTGCTCGCAATCGGCCATTCATCGAAGGAATGTTCGAACCGGGCAACCGGCGCACCGGGCCGGTTGCTGCCAGCGCCGTTCTCGAACAGGATACGTACTCGCGGTTCCGCCTCGAAGCGGGCGAGCGCACTCTCGAAGCTGGGTTCGTTCACAAACCGGTCCGCTTCGACATCGACGCGGGGCACATCGAAGACCTGCTGCGCAATGACGGTGAGGGCCAATTTGGCGAACGAGGGGAGGACTGGAATTTCACGGCGTACATAGAAGGACAGGAACTCGGTCCAGCGCGTGAAGATGGCCGGCGCCATGGCATCGGTGTGGCCGCCATTGGTCATCGTGAAGTAGGCTTTGTCGGTGCTGCGGAAATTCCCCAGCATCGTCGGGAAATACCCGCCCGTCTGCTCGTCCTGCCAGGCTCCGGCGAGAAACACCGGCACGTTGATCCGGTCGACGAAATTCGCCGGCGCCAGAGGGTCGGCGATCCTGGGCTGATAGAAATTATTTTCGCGAATGAGGTCGATCAGATTTGGATTCTGGCCACGAAAACGTTGATTCTCGATGCACACCTGGTCACCCTGGTCTCGCCGCTTGGCGGCCCATGGCTGCCCGTACGGTTCCGCCTCACGCTGGCGCTCGGCAGCCCAGTCCGTCGCAAAACCATTGTTCAGGATACCACCGGGATAGAGGATGCCGTGCATCGTGTCGGAAATCACCGATAGCGGCGCGATGGACGCCAGGTGCGGCGGCTGCAACTGGGCTGTGAAGAGTTGGGAAATACCCGGGTAGGAAATGCCGACCATGCCGACCTTGTTGAATTTCACCCAGGGCTGTTGCGCGATGATCTCGATCGCATCATAGCCGTCGGTGCTCTGGGCCGGCTCAAAGAATTTGAAGGAACCCCCTGAACACCCGGTGCCCCGCATGTTCACGCCAATTGCCGCATACCCCAGGATGGTTGCAATGAGGGTGCTCGGTTGAGGCGCATCGGGATTGGCAGGGTCATAGCCGGAGTACTCCACCAATGTGGGATAGGGTCCATCCTCCGGCGGGCCCGGCAGGATGACATTGACAGCCAGCTTCGTGCCGTCGCGCGCCGTGATGTACTGGAATCCCGGTTCGAGACGCTGCGCAGTATAGAAATCATTCGGCGGCACCTCGTCCATTCCCCAAACGGCCACCGGCGCAGATTCAATGCCCAGACTCTCGTCGGCAGCATACACGACGTAGTCCGAGCCCGCTGGCAGATCACGAAAGATGAGCGTGCCCTGATCGTCGACTCGGGCAGACTGCTGGGTTTCGCCCGCCGCATTGCGGACAGCGAGTTCCACACCTGGCATAACGCCCTGCACGAGCAATTGCTCCACACTGCTCTGCACGGAAAAACCCGCTCGTGTAGCGGTCGCTGTCGATGTCGGCTCGGTGGTGTAACTTGCCGTTGGCAAAACCGGAGTTGGAGTGGCCACCGGCAGGGAGACCGAGGAAGTGGACGTGGATGTTGCCGTGGCGGTGGCAGGGATCGCCGTAGCGGTGGCTGTCGCCGTGGCTGGAGCAATCGTAAGCGTCGGCGTCACCGGCAACAGCGTGTTGGTCGGGAGTGTGACGGATGTGTGCGTCACAGTCGGGATCCTTGCCGTGGGCGTATCCGGTTGGACCCTGGTGGCGGTGGCACTCGGTAGCACCGCGCCCTGACCCGTTTTCGCAGAAGAGCCATCTCCGCAGCCAGCCAGGACCAGAATTGCAAAGAGGACGGCACCGAGGGCACACGTCCGGATCATCTCACGCATCATCATCAAGGGACCTCCGAATCGCCTCGTGGCCACAGGCGGTCCGGCAACCCGGCACGGCTCTGCGCGAGGTTCATTCGATCGCGGGACTTTACGGCCAGCCATGGGACGAAGTCAATCGACACCGCAGGAGCGGCTGTTTTTGCGCCATCAACGGTACGATGGGACGTCAACCGGTACCGTGTCCCCCACTTCAATCCCAAAGGCCTGGTTCAAACGCTATGAACTCCAGCGAGTACACGTTTGCCCATCCGCCCCGGGGGGGCTATGATCGCACCCTGCCGTTGCGGGGAGGAAGAGGGCAATCGATGGAATGTGCAGGCCCGGCAAGCGTCGATGACAGGAGGATTCGTGGTGGCGCACACGAACGGTAACGGCGCTGGCACGCTACGTGTCATCCCGATGGGTGGACTCGGCGAGATCGGTCTCAACTGTCTCGTGCTCGAGTATGACGGTTACGCCATCGCCATCGACTGCGGGGTCATGTTCCCCGAACTCTACATGCTCGGGATCGACCTCGTCATCCCGGACCTGGACTACCTGCAACAACTGGGCGAAAAGTTTCTCGGCTTCGTCATCACCCATGGCCACGAAGATCATCTGGGCGCACTGCCATACGTACTGCGGGACCTGCACCGGCCCGTCTACGCGCCCCCTATGGCTGCGGCCCTGCTGACAGAGAAGTTCAGGGAACATGGCCTGAGCGACACACCTCTCGAAGTGATCCGCCCGGCAAAGCCCTTCGATATCGGACCTTTCACGATCGAGGCCATCCATATGACGCACTCGATCGTGGATGCCTTTGCGCTGGCGATCACCACACCGCTCGGCGTCGTCATCCACAGCGGCGACTTCAAGATCGATCAAACGCCGGTGGACGGAATCCCCTCCGATCTGCCGCGTATCGCCGAACACGCGGCACGCGGCGTCCTGCTCCTCCTCTCTGATTCCACCAACGCTGAACGCCCGGGTTATACCCCATCGGAACGATCCGTGCGCGGCGACCTGGACCGCATTTTCAAGGACACGGCCGGCAAGGTCTTCTTCTCGACCTTTTCTTCACACGTCCACCGTCTGTCGCAGGTAATCGAGCTATCGCAACGATACGACCGCCGCATCGTCATTGTGGGCCGAAGCCTCAACAACAGCATCCGAATCGCCACCCAGCTCGGCTACCTGCGCTACCCACCATCGATCTTTGCCGAGTTGACCGAGTTGAAACAGCTCGATCCGAAAAAGGTCACACTGCTGACGACGGGCAGTCAGGGCGAACCGATGTCCGCACTCATCCGAATTGCAGAAGGGGGGCACTCCCAGGTATCGATGACGGACGAAGACGCTGTCATCCTCTCGTCACGGATCATTCCCGGCAACGAAAAATCGATCAGCAACATGATCAATCATATCGTCCGGCGCGGGGCCAGGACGTTTCACAACCACAATGCCGATGTGCACGTGTCCGGGCACGGCAGCCAGGAAGAGTTGAAACTCATGTTGCGTCTCGTACGTCCGCGGTACTTCGTGCCGATCCACGGTGAGTACCGGCATCTGGTGAGCCATCGCGCACTGGCGCACGAGGTCGGAATGTCTTCGGAAGACACGTTTCTCATCGAGAACGGATCGGTCCTCGAAATCGACAGCAGCGGGGCGCGACAGGTCGATCCAATCAAGTCGGGGCGAGTTTTCGTGGACGGCAAGGGAATCGGAGACGTCGTGGAAGTGGTCCTGCGGGATCGACGCCATCTATCGTCGGACGGCCTTGTCCTGGCCATTCTGGCGATCGATCAGCGGAATGGCGCGCTCATCGCAGGTCCGGACCTCGTCTCACGAGGTTTCATTCCCGTGGATGGCTCGGAAGAATATCTCGAACAGGCACGAGGCGTCGTCCTGCAGACACTCGAGCAGATCACCGCAGAATCACGCAGCGATTCGCAGGAGGTCAAGGAGGAAGTGAGAAAGGCCTTGAAACGGTTCTTCGCCAAGACGTTGGAGCGGCGGCCGGTAATCGTTCCCGTGGTGATGGAGATGTGAGGAGATGGCCCGAAATGCAGCCGCCAAGGAAATCGCCGATCGGGATGCGTCACAGCACTTGAACGAAGTCGCAGGCGTTCTGACGCTGGCGCTCGCCGCCTTCGCCACGGTGAGCTTTCTGTCGTTCCACCTCGGGCTGAGCATGGAGCTCGGAGGTGTGATCGGCGCGACTCTCGCCTTGGTGCTGGCGCATCCGTTCGGATTCGCCGTGTACGTCATTCCGCTGCTGTTGGCGATCATCGGAGTCCGCTTGATCCGCGTCGGAATTGCAGACCTCTCGCTGGCGCGCACCGGTGCTGCGATCCTGCTGATGCTCAGCCTCTCCCTCTTCCTTGGTCTCTTCGACCCGCAGGCGGCACATGGGATTGGCGGGTGGCTTGGTGGTTTTGGCGCAAGCGTCCTGTGTGAATGGTGTGGTCAGGCGGGCGGCAGTGTGATGGCGGGTGCCATGCTGGCGCTCGCCATCATGTTCACCACCGGCACCTCGATGCGCAACGTTGCGGAGCGGAGCGCGGCGGGGCTGCGCAGCCGCTGGACGGGCTGGAGGCAGCGCCGCCTCATGAAAAGACAGGAACCATCGAAACAGCCGCTACCCCCGATCATCACGAACCTGAGACGCACCCCCGAGCGGTCCGAACCGCCGCTCATCGTGCTCGATGAAGTCGTGTCCTCCCCACGCCGCAAACGGGAGGCACTCCAGGAACAGCTCCCGTTGCTCTCCGACGGAGAATACACGTTGCCATCGTTGGCGGACCTCGACGAGCCGCAGCACAGCGGCCCCCGTGTCAACGAAGAACATCTGCGAAAGAGTTCCGAGATTCTCGAGAATAAGCTGGCCAATTTCGGTATCGAAGGGAAAGTCGTCGCCGTACGGCCGGGGCCAGTCATCACGACGTTCGAGATCGAGCCAGCGCCGGGCATCAAGGTCAACAAGATCGTCACGCTGCAGGACGATCTGGCCATGGCACTGCGCGCCATGGGCGTACGCATCCTGGCGCCGATTCCCGGCAAGGCCGTCGTCGGAATCGAGGTGGCCAACACCAAACGAGAGAATGTCTATCTCAGCGAAATCATCGAAAGCGAATCGTTCCAGGAATCGCCCTCCGTGTTGAGCCTGGCACTGGGCAAGGACAGCTCAGGAATACCCGTTACGGGCGATCTGGCACGCATGCCACATCTTCTGATTGCCGGCGCCACCGGTACCGGCAAATCGGTCTCTCTCAACGCGATGATCATGAGCATTCTCATGAAAGCGTCACCCCGCGATGTACGCTTCGTCATGATCGATCTCAAGATGCTCGAATTGTCGCTCTACGAGGAACTGCCGCACCAACTCGTCCCTGTCGTCACCGATCCGAAAAAAGCCGTCATCGTCCTGAAAAATCTCTGTGAGGAGATGGATCGCCGGTACGTACTGCTCAAAGAAAAGGGTGTACGCAACATCGACAGCTACAACCGGCTCATCGAGCAGGAGTCGGGATCCGATATCATCGAGCTTACCGATGTGGTCGAAGATGAAAACTGTGATTTCCATGTCATGCCGCAACTGCAACATCAGCACATGCCGAAGATCGTCGTGATCATCGACGAATTGGCGGATCTGATGATGACCTCGGGCCGTCACATCGAAGAGCCGATTACCCGGCTGGCACAGAAGGCCCGGGCCTGCGGGATCCATCTCATCCTGGCGACACAACGGCCATCGGTCGATGTCATCACCGGGCTCATCAAAGCCAACTTTCCAGCGCGCCTGTCGTTCCAGGTCACCTCGCGTGTCGATTCGCGCACCATTCTCGACTGTATCGGCGCCGAACGACTGCTCGGCGGCGGGGACATGCTCTTTTTGCCTCCCGGAACGGCTCGCGTGCAGCGCCTGCATGGAGCGTTCGTCAGCGAAGCCGAGATCAAACGCATCACTCAGTTCATCAAGAAACAGGGCCGGCCACAGTACTCCATGGAACTGCTGGAGGGCGGCGATGAAGAAGGCGGAGAGGGCGCAGGTGGTGGTGTCGACGATGAACTGGACGACGATATGTACGACACCGCCGTCCGCATCGTCACCGAAAGCCGCATCGCATCGATCTCCTACGTGCAACGCCGCCTGCGTGTCGGCTACAATCGAGCTGCGCGCATGATCGAAAGAATGGAACGGGACGGCGTGATCGGCCGTGGCGAGATCGGACGCCCGCGCGAAGTGCTCGCCCCTCCGCCCCCGGAATCATGAAGAACAGCCAGTTCCACACCGGACCACCAGACCAGAGGCTCCCGCCGCAGGTCTCCGCACGGTTTCTCTGGCCCATATTTTCCGGCCATCGCCTCGTCAGAGCGTTTCTGGCCGCATCACTGCTCTGCGGTGCGGTAGCCGCCGCCTACGCAGCGAATGTCAGGGAAATCGTAAAGAGGGTGCAGGCGCGCTACGATGCGACGAAGGACTTTCGTGCCGACGTCGTCCAGCAAGCCACCATCATCAGCCTCGGCAAAACCGTCACGGCACGTGGTACCGTCGCCTTCAAGAAACCCGGTAAAATGCGCTGGGATTTGACCCAGGGAGATCCACAGATCATCGTCAGCAACGGGCATGAGCTGTGGATCTATCGTCCCGAGGATCAGCAAGCGGTGAAAATGGCGTTTTCCGACGCTTTCCAATCCACACTACCGCTTTCTTTCCTGACAGGCGTGGGACGCATTGCCGATGACTTCACGGCATCCATCGAAGGGGTCGACGAAAATACACTCAAGCTCCTCCTCCTCCCCAGGCGTGCCGGTAGCGATGTGGGCAAACTCCTTCTCTCGATCGATCGCAACAGCTACGACATCACCGGTGCCGAAATCACCGATCCCCTCGGCAATACGAGCCGCCTGCAGTTCGAGCACATGCAGCGCAACCAGGAAATTCCGGACGACGTGTTTCAGTTTACGGTCCCGCCCGGCGTGGACGTGATGAACGCCCCAACATCATAAGAGGTCTGCAATGCCGTCTTTCGATATCGTTTCGCAGGTCGATTTCCAGGAAGTGGACAACGCACTGAACCAGACACGCAAGGAAGTGGCACAACGCTACGATTTCAAGGGTTCGAAAACCGAGATCGCCGATGAGAAAGAAAAGATCACCATCACGTCCGATGACGACTTCAAGGTCGGTGCCGTGGTCGACATCCTGCAGTCCAAGCTGGTGCGACGCGGTATCAGTCTGAAGGCCCTGGTGTATGGCAAGATCGAACCAGCCGGCGGCGGCCTGTCACGTCAGGTCATCACCATCCAGCAGGGAATCGAGACGGAAAAAGCCAAGCAGATCGTCAAGGCAATCAAAGACAGCAAGCTCAAGGTCCAGGCCCAGATCCAGGGGGATCAGGTTCGTGTGACCGGGAAAAAGAGAGACGATCTGCAGGACGCGATTGCACTCCTCAAGCAGAAAGACTTCGACCTGCCGCTCCAGTTCGTGAACTTCCGAGAGTGAAGCCGGAAACTCCCGTTGGATCGAAGCAGCACACGCCGAAGATCCCGCGCGGGCCCGCCGCCGTCCTGCTCATTCATAGATGACGACCTCGGACTGCTTGCGCCCCCAGCGTCGCGCTCTGCGGTGCGAATCGATGAACAGATCGAGGCGCCGAGCACCTTTGATGGCGCCACCCCGATCTTCGACGACACCGTAACCGTAGCCAGGGACCCACATCCGTGTGCCAAACGGATAATATGCCGTATCCGCCGCAATCGTCCCATCGTGAGGCAACCACAGCCACGGGAAGAGCAGGCGAAACGGCATCATCCACGGATGGAGGAGAGTGTCGGCGGAAACCAGGCCGGGCTGTGGTTCGCGCGGATAGGTCCCGCTGGCGGTTTTACCTGAGTAAGGGGCACCCGCGTTGGGGCCGGCACTCACATAACGGTTCCAGAGATCGAGTTTGAGATACTTCCAACTCCCGCGCTCCCAACCGCAGCATTCGCCACAGCCGCAATAGGCAGTCGTCTCCATTCGTACAACCCGATGGGCGGCGCAACCCACGCTGCCCAAAAGGATGCCGACGACAAGAATTCGCCACAACGCCCTGCCCGCAAGCATGCGTGCGATTCTAGAACGTATACGGGTGAAAGATCGACTCCCGAGTGCTCGCTCGCCACGCCAACCCGCCGTCGCTTTGTTTTCGATTGCGACTCGTGCCACCGAAAATAAAGCGGGCTGGAGCGAAGACGGAACATAGGTCCGTGATCCACTCCTCCCGTTTCATCCCGGCGACAAAGTGAGCCACGCTGCGCGCGCGGCTTTCCAGAATGGGCAATTTTTTGATAAGGCGCGCCAAACACCGCCGGGAGGATGGGGTCTGGCGGCGTAGGTGGCCACGACACGCAAGCGTGTTGATGGATTGGTGAATTCCTAACAAGGGAGGCGGGAAGTGAAAACGAGAGGCTTTTGTTCGACGATCGGTATGGTGTTGACCCTGGTGTTACCCGGACTGGTGGCTGCCCAGCAAACGTTGCCGGCGCTCAATCTGGGCTTCACCTCTTTCCTGGACGGCGCGCCGCCCGCTGGACCTGGACTCTACTTCCAGGAATACGGCCAGTACTGGAGCGCCGGCACGTTCCGCGACCAACATGGCAAGAAAACCCCACTGCTCGGCACACTCAACGCATGGATCAGTCTCAATCAACTCATCTACCAGTCGGATCAGCCGGTGCTCCTGGGGGGCAAGTGGGGACTCGATGTCATCGTGCCGGTGGTTGGACTCGATGTGACTCCCGGCGCGGCGCCAGTGCTTGCCAACAATAGTAGTGGCGGCATCGGTGACATCCTCGTCGGTCCCTATCTCCAGTGGGATCCGATCATGGGTTCAAACGGCCCGATTCTCGTCCATCGTATCGAACTCCAGAATCTGGTGCCGGCCGGCACGTACAGTCACAACCGGATCCTCAATCCGGGATCGAACTTCTACTCCTTCAACCCCTACTGGGCCGGGACGGTATTCCTGCTCCCGCACTGGACTGCATCGCTGCGGTTGCACTACCTGTGGAACGCGGCAAATGAAGATCCGTTTATCGGACTCCGTGCCCTCATCCCGAACGTGGATCGCACCCAGGCCGGACAGGCGACACATTTCAATTACGCCTCGGAATACGAGATACTGCCCAACCAGTTGCGGCTCGGCGTGAACGGTTACTTCCTGAAACAGTTCACGAACAACAAGGTGGATGGCAAGACAATGCCTGGCACACGCGAGCAGGTCTTCGCAGCCGGTCCGGGGGCCGTCTATCACTTCTCACAGAACGACCACCTGTTCTTCAATGCATACTTCGAAGCGTTGGCCGAGAACCGCCCCGAAGGTATACGCATGAATCTGCGCTGGACCCACCACTTCTGAGCGCGGCAAATCCGTCCCGGCTTTCCCGAACGACGGAAGACCGCCAAAGGGCACGAGACCTGGCCTTGCCGGATCAACGAACGCCGTGTCCAGCACAGCGGACGCGGCGTTCGTTTCGGCGCGGATCACCGATACATGATGCCCAGCGTAACGATCATCCCGTCCATCGAGTAACTTCCCGGCAACACCAAAGCTTTGTCAGACGCGACGTGACGTTTCACGGGAATCGCATAACCGAACAGCAGGTCGACAACCCAGTCATCGACGATCTGGCGGACACCAAGGCTCAGCTTCCCGTCATCGCCATCGAACACCAGCGGGCTCATCCCCTTGCTTCCGACGATATGGGAAGCCCATGATCCACCGAGGCGCAGGAAGGTCTCCGGACGCACGGCATACTCGCCAGCCAGCGCAACGCGCCACTCGTCGCGGCCGTACGGAAGAAAGCCGATATTGGCCTGAGGTGTCTGTTCGTATCGGATGGCCGAGTCACCCAGGGTTCGCGAATTCGTGTAACGCATGGATCCTGAGAGGGTGAGCTTCGGCAACGTTTGCCAGGTCGCACCGATGAACAGTTGCGTAGGCATCTTCAGATCACAGTCGATTTTCTGCCGCAGTGGACCGAGCGGCATACTGCCGTCCATCCAGATGCGCCCTGGAAGCCGCAACGAAACTCCGAACGACCATGCATCGAGCGGCCTCACGGTGGCACCGAGACTCCCCTGCAGGCCGCCACCGTAGATCCGATACCGGAAGTCCACGCCACTTTGCGCAAAATGCGTCCGCAGTTGGCCGAACTGCGGTTCAACGGTGGCTCCCAGAGACAGCCGATCGCTCCACCGGTAAGCCGCACCGATCGGTGCCACCATGATGATCGTCTCGCTGAACATCGACGGAATGCCAGCCGCAGGGTTTCCGCGGTAATCGAACGTTGATCCGGTGCTGCCGTACATCCCAGCGCCCACACGCCAGTCTGAACCGATCGGCAGAGACAAACCAATATCGGGAACCATGGTCAGGGGTTTGTTCGTCTCTGCGAACGGAATCGGCGGCGCGGCTTCAATTCGTGCATGGCCGAACCCTGCGCCAATACTCCCACCCAACGTGAAGGTATCGAAGCTGATCAAGCCAGCCGGGTTTGCGAACAAAGCCCCAGAGGGTGTCAGTGGATCGGCGATCCGTGTGCCCTGGGTGGCACTGTCTGCCGCGCCCACAGCAGGTGCAAGGAGGTTCGAAGCTTCAACACTCCGTAATGTGTATGGCAGCGCGGTCGATATCAGAAATAGAACGAAAGCCGTGCAGGAACGGGCTCTTGCGAGCTGCCAGCAACCCCGGGGATTCGAACTCTGGGAACACATGCCCCGGGCTCCTACGTGCTTACAGAAGGTTTGGCAACCTCCTACGTCCCTGACTATGTCCCTGGCGCTCACCCGCGTCGCTGGTGGACTCCGGCAATTACGCGGTGAACGCAGCAGCGAAGCGTTGCTTATCCACTGTCAGCGCCGGATGTTTACCCACAAACTCGAGCGCCAGATCTCCCTCGCCCCTTCACGATCAGGGCGAGGGCCGGGCACGGAAGAGTTCTCACCTGATCGGAATTCAAGAGCACCGTGCGACGGCAACCGAGCGATCGCACGGAGAGAAGGGTCAAGCGACGTCTGCAACTTTGCTGCTCGGTTTCGGTATCGAGGAGAACACGCTCCAGCGATTCCGATACGGCGCGTAACGGCCGCGATATGGTTTGCTGGCGCCATGCAGGCTGAACGTCGGCCCGGTGATCTCACTGGATGGAATGATGAACACCTCGTCCTCGGCACGCCTCTGTTTTGCGATACACACGAAAATATCGCAGTAGCCGCGATCCCATCGCCCGTGACGGTGAAAATTGAAATTCCAACTCTTGTAGTCGTACACGTAACGCCGGCCTTGCACCGTGACGCTATGCGCGTACCGGCCAGGGAAAGCCACCCGTAACGCGACGCGAATTCTTCCGTCGACGAGTAAATCATACTTGCCCTTGCGAGGCGCTTCCTGCACTTCGAAGCCCATACGCCGCAAGCGGGCTGCCACCACGGCTCGTTCCACTTGGTGTTTCTGTTGTCGATTCATGCAGCGCAGCCGCTGAAGGAGTGGGTCAAACTCACTACCCGACCTCAGGATTCCGCCGCTCCACAACTGGGATCAGGGGCTGTGATGGAACAAGTAGCGAGACTTTTCAGCCTCCGCAATCCGCATTTTTCACGACAACACGAAGGAACGCGCTCTGTACCGTTCCGTTCAATGAGGGGAGGCAGAGATCGCCGGCAAGCGCGGCGCCACAAACAGGGTATTGTTCGGCAGGAACGGGCCCTGCCACTGATTGCGATGACAAGGTGGGACGGCGGAATCGGTCAAAAAACCACCATTCGCCGCACGGATGACTTCATAACGGAGCTGACTCGGCGCGCCGAATACCTGGGTCTCCGCACCGGCATCGATCAGCCAATCCCCCTCGGGCGTCCACTGATCCGTCCGTGCCTCGTAGCGCCACGGCCGCATGTCATACCTGAGCTGGCGCTCTTTCCCACGCTCGGTCCTCTGAATCTGATCCCCACGAATTCGGATTTCGCTGGCGCGATAGGACCAGCACCGGCCCCCCGACCGATCCGCTTCCGTTTCTATTTCACCCGGCGCCAGTGCCGTCAGATTCCATGCGAACTCTGTGTCGACCCTCTCTCGCTCCGCCGGACTCAACGGCATACGCGCCACTTTCATGCGAACACTCGGCGCGCATGTCGGGTCCAGCATCAAAGCTTCCCGCAACGCCCGCACAGCCGCCTTGTTGTGGCCGGCACGTATGGCAAAGTCCGCGTATAACAGATAGCGGTCTGCCTCGGCTTCACGGGATCTGCTCTCCTTCGGACCCAGAAACATGGCGTTATCGATGAGCCATTGCACCTCCTGCATCGCCCCGTTCCAATCTCCCGCGGATTCTGCCTCTGCCATCCTCCGTTCATGCTTGACCCATGGGGTTCCACAGCCAACCGCCAGCAACAAGGGAACCAGCCAGGCCAGGCGGCGAACATGTTGCGACATCGCCGTGACCATCACTGCAGCCGGTACATCCGAAATCGACCATCCAATTCGATCGGCACCACGGTAAAGCCAGCGGCTGTGAGGTTGAAAGAATGGGTATCACCGGTGATCAACGCAGGCGTCGTTTCCTTGGCGTACAGACCGATACTGGAAATGGACGTTCCCTTGGTCCGGTCGAGAATCTCGATCGAGAATTTCGCCCCGGCAGCGACCTTGGGAGGAGGCGGCTCCTTCGGAATCTGATCCGAAGAACGCAGGACAACCGTAGCGAAGGATTGGGTCTGTGGTTGGTAGGTCAGTTTCTGGACGGCCTGTTTCACGGCCTTGATCTGTTTGACAGATGGCTCGAATGCAACGTGCTTTCGCCGGGCATCGGCAAATGCCTCGTCGATCGGCAATGGGGCTTTCACTGCACGTTCCAGAGTCCAGACTCCATCCTCCCGGCTGATCCGGTAGACCTGCCAACTGGTCACGATTCGATTCGACGCCGACGTGTTCACGACGACCAGCCACACGCCCACCAGGCCTTCCGGCAACGCACCGAACGATTGCGTCACGTTCGACGGCGCCGCCGTGGGAGAAGACCGATGGGCCCCAGGCGATGGACTCGCCATGAGACCCGTGCTCGTAGGAGACGGGGCAGCACAGGCAACCGATCCCCACACGGTGCTCAACAAGATCAACATCAATCTCCGCATGAAGGACCTTATTACCCGCAGAAACGCCACGAGTCACCCTCCACCTCGCCGTCCCGACTCACACGTCTGGACAGATACATCCCGCTTCAGCCACGTCGACAGCGCCGGATCAGGTCTGGATTGGCGAACCAGCAAGGCCGGATCAATCTGGCAGACGCTGTTTTTGCGAGTTCCCGTGCCGGGTCACAGTACGGAGTAAACGCACTGGCCCACGGATCGATTGTTCATTCCGTCAGTGCCGCCGCCGCCGCGGTGAGTCGATACGATCACCGTCGCCGGATGGGGGGCGAACGACGGGCATCCGTTCCGGCCGAGCCGGTGGGGACGATGAGTCAGGCGCTTCCATGCGCATTGGCGGCTGCGCAGGCTGTCGCATGATCGGTTCCCGGCGTGGCAACGGCCGATCGGACGGCTGGTCGATCCGAGGGGCCGGCTCGCGCGTAGCCGGCAGCCGTTCGCCGCGCGGTACTGGAGGCTGCACGGGCATCGCAGGCGCCTGTACGGCCGGCTCCTCGATCGGTGGCATCGCACGCGGCGGAAACTGTGAGGCAGGCCTCTGGACCGCCGGACGATCCATGCGTTGTGGGCGCTCGATGTCTCTTCGCCGGGGCTCGGCCGGCCTCTCGCCACCTATCGGTGGCTGTACGCCGGCAGGTGGTGCGCTGGGCCTGTCCAAAGGAACGCGTCGATCCGGCACAGACTCGATCCCTTCACCACTCGGACGCCGGACAGGACGCGCCCTCTCGTTTTGCCAACTCTTGAGCCGTTGTTCCCGGTCTTCTACCCAGGGCGCAGGCGGTGGCACTTCATGCTCAACCCCTGGCTGCAGATTTCGATCAGGATGGATCTGTGGGGCAGCATCGCTGGATCCTTCCGGGCGATCTGGCCTGCGGCGCTCCGGTCGCTCTCTCACCGCCGGCGCCACATCGATCGATTGGTCCGCCGGAGCCGGGCGCTGTACGGACGGTGCCTGCACCGGCTCTTCTGGAACCGGCCGTTCCTGAGCCGGCCCGGGACGGCGCTGGATCGGCGACCCCTGGCCGCCACCGGTGGAAGGCTGTCCCTCGGCAGGGTCCGGGCGTGTTCGCCGTATGGCACGTTCCCGGATTGCCGGATCCGCTTCAACTAGAGGCCTGGTGAGGACATCGTCCCGGACCGTACGCTGCTGCTGGAGTGGCAACCGGTTCAGCCTCTCCGGACGTTGGGGCAATACGTCCTGAACGGGCTGTACCTGTGTGCCAGGTTCGACGCGTGAGAGCCGATCCCGTTCCACCGGACTCCTCCCGAAACGGTCGCGCGGCATGCCAACGACACCGCGCCGGTCACGCGCATTCTCGTACACATTGATGTTCGTGATGTTGATGTTCGTGTTGTGAACGACCGTGCGGTTGATGATTTTCGGACCACCCCAACCGCCCCACCAGGGATGTCCGGCAAAGCGAGGGCCACCCCACCACGGCACGCACGGCTCGCCCCAGCCGAGGGGAACCCAGCTCACCACCGGAACGCCCACATGGACACCAACACTGAAGCCAGACCCGCCGAAAAATGCGACGAGGGCCGGAGCGTAGGCCGGCCGCACGATCACGGGGCCAGGCGCCCATGCCCAATAGTTTCGCACATACACCCACCGGCCATAATGGAACGGCGCCCAACCCCACGGTTGTGCATCGATCCACGTCCAGCCATAGCTCGGGTCCCAGATCCACTCACCCACGCTGTAGGGACTCCACCCGGCTGCAACCGGGGGAACCCAGACATGCCCATACGTTTTGACCTCGCGCCACTCCCCGTAACGGTCCAATTCCTCTGCACCGTAGATGTCATCGCCAATGAAACGGCGGCTCTGTGCCCGGAGCAGATAGTCGGTTCGTTGGAAATTCCAGTCGTCCCATGCATCGAGGTCAGACAACGACACGAAGTGAAATCGCGGCGACCCTGCCCCATCGATCATCAGCTCCGTTTCCGAACCTACGTCGCGGGTACGCCGGTCGGATGTCGTCACCTGCATACGGCCTCGACGCCGCGACATCGCACGCGTACGATTGTCGTCGACCTCGAACCGGTAATAACCGTCATCACTGATCACGAACGCGGCGCTCGGTGTGCGGAGTTCGATCGTCGCGCGGCCCGTGAGGTCTCGTGCATCGAGGGCCACAAGTCCTTCGGTGACTCGGAATCTCAGGTACCCAGGCTGGTGCTCGTCCAATTGAATGCGGACATGCTGGCCACCACGTAGAAAAGTGGCGCGACCCAACTGGATTTCAAAATGTGAGGCATTTCCGCTTGCCAGAGCGTCGCCCGGGGCCAGCGGAATGTTGATACGCGCCGTCGTCCAATCGTCGTTGCCGGTTCGCCAGAAGGAAACCGAACCGTCGATCATGCTGAGGCGCGGTGGAGTCGTGGTGGGCTCGTCCTGGGCAGATGCAACCAACGGCTGCGCCAGCAGAACGAAAAAACCGACCAGAACGACACAAAGACGTGAACGCCGATTTTCCATGAGAAACGGAACGCCTGGATCTCGAAAAAGTTGCGGCTTGCACGGACGAGCACCACGGCCGGTGAAACCAGCCCTGCAACGGACTGCGATCACCGTCCGCGGTATTTCCCTCAAAGAACTCGCAGGATGATCGACACGGGATCTCCGACAAAACCATCGACATCCCGCAACTGCACGGTGAGGCGAGTGTCTCCGGCCGAAAAGGCCAGAACGCTGTCGATAAACGCACAGAACTGCAGCGTGCTCGTGGGCTCGGCGTACCCATATTCGCCGTTCGGAAACAACACGCAGGCTTCCCCCTCGGTCCGTCCGTTGGGCCGATCCTGTCCGTCCCGAAAACGGCAAGCGAAATCGTTGACTGCATCGATGTTGCGCTGAGTCAGAGAAAAATCCGCCGGGTCCGTTGCGGGAACCCCACCGCCGAGCACCGGTGTGGCACCGGGCACAGCCTGCGTGATGTCGCACACTGCCCCGCTTCCGTTACCGAGATCACGCGAGGTCTGAATCTGAATGTCGGGGTATGTCACCAGATCTTCCTGGTAAGTGGATGGGCTGACGGCCGCTCCGCTTCGGCCCGGTTTGCCTTCCACCACCAGGGTGAACCCAAAACCGCTTCGTCGCGTGTAGATCGGCGTGCCATCATCTGCCTCGTCGACCGGCTCGATGAGAACACCGTCGGCACGCGCGATCCCGAGGAATGTCACCTCTGGACCAAACAACGACGACGGCTTGCGAGTTGGCAGCGGTGTAGCGCTGGGAAGCGGCGTCGGCGGTGGCAGGATACGCACCATGATCTGCGCGGCAGGTCCGACGGATCCCGCATGGTCTCGCAGGCGAGCCGTCAGTATCGTGTCGCCTTCCGGAAAAACGAATGAGTGCGTGACAGTCCCGCAGAATTGCGCCGTGCTCGCAACATTGACGAAACCGAATTCACCGGACGCAAATTGAGTGCAGGCATCCTCGCTTTGATCCACACCCAACGTCTGGCCCTGCCCGTCGCGAAATCGGCAAGCAAAGTCGTTGACTACGGCAATTTTCTCGCGACTCGGGCTGAAATCCGGGGGGTCCAGCGACGGCACACCCCCTGCTGGACGACTGATATCACAAACGGTGGGGCTGCCATCGCCGAGCATCCGGGATGCAACGATTTGCAGATCGGGAAAATCGCGGAGTGTCTCATCGAATGTCGACAGCGCAACAGGCTGCCCGTTTTCGCCCGGCCGCCCTTCGACGATGATCATGAAACCGCTGCCGCCCGTACGCACGAAGTACGGGATTCCCTCGGCGGTTGTCCCCGTCTGTTCGATCACCGTGTTGTCGGCACGGGCAATTCCAAAGTACGACACGAGCGGGCCCATCGTCGGCCTGGGAGACGCAGTGGCTGTCACGGTCGGTACAGGACGAGTCGCAGTCGAAGGCGGTAGGGTGGCACTCGGAACCGGCGTGGCCGTCACCGCAAGCGTCGCCGTCGCGGTTGGCACGGCAGGCAGATTCCCGTCGCTACCTCCACATCCGATTGCCGTCACGGTCAACGCAAGGATCCCGATCCGTCCGGTCCAACAAGTCATCTTCTCCTCCTCCTTCGCCTCCGTGTGCCGTCCATCCGAACGCATGCGGAAGCTATCGCGACCCGGCACAAATCACAACCAGGACTGCTGGCCGTAATGACCCTACATACCCACCCGAACGACGATCTGCGCCGACGGACCGAGATTACCCGAGGTATCCCGCATTCGTACAGTCAGTAGGGTGTCGCCCAGCGGAAATTCCATGAACCGATCGATCGCCGCACAGAACTGAATCGTGCTCTGATTGTTCACAAAACCGAAGGCACCCGTCTCGAAATAGACGCATCCGTCGTTGGGACCACGCCCTTGTGGCTGATCCTGCCCATCACGGAAACGACACGCGAAGTCGTTGACCATGGCGATCGAAGCCGTATCGATGTCTTCAGAGGCAATTCCCGGCACACCGCCACCGCTCGGCAGGCGGTAGTCGCAAACTTCATTGCTCCCATCGCCAAGGTCTCGTGATGAGATGATCTGCAGATCCGGCATCGTGGTGACGAATGCGTCGAAGGACGAAACTCCCACCGCTCGTTTGGAGGATCCTGGCCCTCCTTCCACGACCAACGTGAAACCAGCACCGACAGGACGTGCATAGATCGGGATCCCCCTTGCCGTAGTTCCTACCGGATCGATCAGAACACCGTCGAACCGTGCCACCCCAAAGTACGTCACCAGTGGTCCAATACGGCTGGGCGCACTCGTCGGTGTGACGGAAGCGGTACGCGTACGCGTGGGTGTACGTGAGACAGTACGTGTCGACGTGGGCAGTTGCCGGGTCGGTGTTGGGAGCGACGGCGTCGCTGTCCTGGTTGGTACAACGGCGATCGTGGCAGTCCGCGTCGGCGAGAGCGTGCGCGTCACGGTCGCCAGAACAGCCGTGGCTGTGCGCGTCGGCGTCGGCAGGCCGGGTGTAAACGTTCGCGTCCGGGTTCGTGTCGCACTCATCGCCGATGTCTGCGTTGCCGTTGCCGGAGTCGGGTTGCCGATACGGACGATCAAGCGCGACACAGGACCAGGCGCGCCACTTCCCGGTGGCGCACCGATGAATTCCTCGTCGAGAAGACGCACGGTAAGCATCGTGTCTCCAACAGGAAATCGCAGGGGAGGTCCGATCGAGCCACAAAACTGCACCGTGCTGTCGGCGGCCGCAAACGAGTAGTCATCGTTGACGCGGGTACAGGCGTCGGACGGACTCCTGCCGCGAAATGTGCCCGCACCATCAACGAACCGGCAACCGAAGTCGTTCAGGACATTGATGTTGTCTCGACTCGGCTCGAAACTCTCAGGGTCGACCCTGGGAACACCGCCTGCGTTGGGCCCACTGCTGTCGCACACAATGTCGCTGCCATCACCAAGAGGGTTGGAGGCAATGATCTGCAGATCGGGCAGCGCACTGAGATCCTCGACGAACGTGTCGCGGCCTACATCGATCCCGTTCGCCCCGCGCTTGCCTTCGACAATGATCGAAAAGCCAAAGCCTTGCGTGCGGACATACACCGGAACGCCGTCCGGCGTATAGAAATTGGGTTGGATGAGAATGTCGTCTGCCCGCGCCAATCCGAAGTAGGACACAACGGGACCTGCGGCGATGGGCGGAGTGACCGAGGCAGTCCGTGTGCGGCTCGCCGTGCGCGTGGCGGGCGCTGCGGTGGAGGTGATGGTACGCGTGGCACTCGGTGTGGGGGAACCGCTCACCGTCGGCGGCGCGACCGAGGAGGTTGGCGTCGGCGTGAGGGCAGGCGATGCCGGCGTGACAGTGCGGGACACGGTGTAGGACGGCACCGGCGTTGCACTTCGCCCCGGACTCGGCGTGAAAGTCGGCGTCCTTGCCGGCAGCGGCGAAGATGTCCATGTCCGCGTTACCGTCGGTGGCACCGTAAACGAGGGCGTGAGCGAACGAGTCGGTGTCGGGCTGACAGTGCGTGGTGGCACGGTCCGCGTCGAGGTTCCTGTCGGAGTCGAGGTTGGAGCAAATGGTCCGGAACCGATACGCACCAGGATCTGCCGGAGAGGTCCCAGGTTGCCGGACATCCCACGTAGCCCGACTGTGAACAGAGTCTCGCCGTCCGGCAAGGAGAGCAGGCGAGACACCTGCAGGCAGAACTGCACCTGCGATTGCGTATCGAGGAAAGAACCGGAGCCGAATTCATCGATGGTACAGGAGAACCGCGACGACGTCGCTACTGCCAGATTGCACGCCAGATCATTCAAGGTATTGCTGATCGACTGGGAATACCGGAAATCGGGCGGATGGATGGCCGGCACACCTCCATCACACACGGCAGGACTGCCATCGCCCAGAGGCGAACTGCTTTCGATCCACACGTCGGGACGTCGCCCCGGATTGGCAGGGTCGCTGTTCGAAATGATTTGCCCGACCGCACTGCCATCACGCCCCGGTTTGCCTTCGACAACGATCTTGAAACCCTGACCCACCGGCCGGCCAAATACCGCGGCATTATTGATCGTTGCCGCCGGGTTGAATGCAGCACCATCGGAAGACGCCAGGCCGAGGTACGTGATGACCGGCCCAACCGCCGGCGGTGCGGTCACATAGCGAAGCACAGAGACGATATCGGCCGCGGTCACGGCGCCGTCCCGGTTTGAATCCGCCGTCAGACACGCTGGGCTATCGGTAAACGGATTGGAAGCGGCGAGGTCGACGTCGTCGGCAGCCCATTCTCCGTTGCAGGTCGTATCGCCGGGAAGCATGGCTGACGCGGCCGAAAGCCGTAGGAACAGCGCCGCCACGATCGCCACCAGCCACGGTTGGCGCCGCAGCCGTTTGCCGTTGAATCCATCCATGTCCGCGAATTGCGGCGCACCCTATCGAACGGGTCAGGAAGGCACAATCCGCATAATGACGAGTCCCTCACTCTATGGACTATCCGCTCTCACTCAATGCTTTCCGGCCCCATCCTCCCGGAGGAAACGCCTCCGCCGCAGGGCATTTCGGATCTGTCGCCGGATGATGTGTACGATCGTACGCCGATCGTAACTCGGCCATTCGAGCAGGGCCTCCATGATCGTGATGGTCTTACGCCCGGCCCCCCGCCAGTCGCTGATCTGACCGGGCTTGTAGATCTTCGGGCCACGGAAGAGCGCGCTGCGGTCCATCACATCGTTTTCGGCGAGATACTCGACTTGTAGAGGAACTCCCAGGCGATCCCTCAGATGCCGCTCCGGTGCTGAACCGCGAACACGTTGCGGGTTGCTGACCTCGGTGAGCAGCCGCAATCCGTGGTGCAGAACCACAAAGAAAAAAGTCCGAGTGCCGAGCGCATCAGCAAATTCATAGCCCGCGTCGAGGAGATCGTACGGCGTCAGCCGCACGCCGTCATACTCGACGATGTCGTCATATCGTCCCAGACATTGCGCGGTAGCGCCAGATCGCCCGCACGGACACGGCTCTGGCGAGATGCGCACGTAATCACCGCTGAAGTATCGAACCACCGGCTGGACTTCGTGCACGAGGCTCGTCACCGTCATGATGCCCGGTTGCCCAGCAGGCACAGGTTCGTGCGATTGCGGATCGAGCACTTCCACCTCGATCAGGTCCTCGCACAGATGCAGACGCCCCGCCGTGCAACCGACCCCCATCAGCAGGGTTTCATTCGAACCGTAGATCTCAACGATACGCGCATCCCAATCCTTCTCGATGACACGCCGCATTGCCGGCGTGAGGGTAGCGCCGCCGGCAAAAATCGTTTTCAAGGAGCCGAGGTCACGGCGAATGTCGTATCCTTCGATCTTTGCCAATTCGTAGAGCAGGATCGGCTCCAGCGGCAGACTGCTGAGAGCGGTGACCTTGAGCCGTTTGATGAAGTCGAGTGCTCTTTGAAATGGCACGTCCCACGTCATATTCCCTGCCGCGATATGGCAGGCGCCGGCTTTGCGCATCGCCTCTTCAAAGACGAACGACACGGGTGCAAAAAGTGGGAAGCGGTTGAGCAGGATCGTCGGCTCGGACATCTCCGGCACCATCTCATGGACAATGGCACCCATGCGCTGCACCTCTCCAAGGCCGCACCAGGTGGAAATCGGTTCACCCGTCGTGCCGCTCGTCTCATGATAGTGCCAGGCCTTTTCCGGCGGAACGATCAGCATGCCATACGGCGTCGCATCACGCAGATGGCTCTTGAACGTGAGTGGCAACCGTTGCAGGTCGGCGCGGCCGTTGACGTACGCGCCTGCAAGGTGCCGCTTGTAAAAGAGGCTCGTACGTGCCCGGGCGACTGCCTCTGCGATGATTCGATCGCGCTGTGTGGCGGCTCTTCCCCCGCCCGGCGTTGCTCCACCATCCATGGCGCCCTGTTTACCGGGCATACACAGGTAATGCCAAGAGCAGAGCGTACCCGGCGATTCTTTCTCTCGCTGTGGTTGCCTCCAAGGCAGGGCGTGATACGCGGTAGCCATGAGCGGCAAGTTCCAGCCCGACTGGCGAGAAGACGTTCCCGATCCACAGTCCTACCGATCGATCTTCAAGTACGATCCGGCGAAATTCAAACATCCGAGTTCAGCGTGGTACGAGATGTTCAAGCAGGAGTTCGGCCTCACCGATGCTGACTTTCGCATCCGCAAGCCAGGCGGTGATGCAACGGTCATGCTCGAACACAAAAGCGCACTGGACGATACGCACGTACAGGCATTGGCCAATATCGTCGGCCGAGAGAACGTATCCTCCGGCGATTACGACCGGGTGAAGTTCGGCCATGGGAAGTCCATCGATGAGAACCTCGCCCTGCGGCAGGGGATTACGAAAGATGTGCCGGACCTCGTCGTACATCCGCGCGACAAGGGAGAGGTCGCGAAGATCGTCGCCTACTGCAACGAGCACAAGATCGCCATCGTCACCTACGGTGCCGGTTCAGGCGTCGTGCTCGGCAACTCTGCGCCGCACGGCGGCATTGCCGTCGTGTTGAAGACGCACATGAACAAACTCCTTTCCGTCAGCGAGAAGAATCAGACCGCCGTGGTGCAGCCGGGCATGATGGGTCCCGACTACGAGGCGGCACTCAACGAGGCCCCGAAACGCTTTGGTACATCGCGAGCCTACACGTGCGGGCATTTCCCCCAATCTTTCGAGCTGGCTTCCGTTGGCGGGTGGGTCCAGGCCTCCGGGTCCGGCCAGGCCTCAACATATTATGGAGACGCCTGTGCCCTGCTGGTCAGCGCCGAATACGTGACGCCGGTAGGGACGATCCGGACACTCGACATCCCCGGCACTGCTACCGGCCCGCGTGTCAACGACATCCTCAAGGGGAGCGAAGGCGCATTCGGGATCATGGTGGAGGCGACCATGAAGATCTTCCGGCACATGCCCGGAAACCGGCAGCGTTTCGCCATGCTCTTCCCGTCGTGGGATGCCGCCGTCGATGCCAGCCGTGAGATCATGCAGGGTGAATTTGGCCTGCCTGCCGTCTTCCGCATCTCGGATCCAGAGGAAACGGAGATCGGCCTGAAGCTGAAAGGCTTCCACGACAGCGTGTTCGATCGCTTCATGCGTCTGCGTGGATTCAAGCCGATGGAGCGCTGCCTCTGCATCGGTACCGCCGAGGGCGAACGCCGATTTGCCGAACATGTGCGGGAAATGTCCCTGGCCATCGGCCGTAAACACGGCGCTATGTCACTGACCGGATACGCGACGAAACAATGGGAGCACGGACGCTATTCCGACGTGCACATGCGGGAAGACCTTCTCGACTACGGCATCCTCATCGATACGTTGGAAACGGGCGTCACATGGGAAAGTCTGCAGCGCGTCTACCAGGGCGTGCGCACATTCGTGAAACAGCGCCCGCGAACCCTCTGCATGACGCACTGCTCACACTTTTACCCACAAGGAACGAATCTCTATTTCATTTTCCTCCTGCGACCGGAGAACGAAGAGGAGTTCTTCCGCTTTCGTTCGGCGATCATCGACAAGATCGTCGAGTTGGGCGGCTCGATCAGCCACCACCACGGCATCGGTCGTCTTTTCGCGCCCTGGATGCAACGCCACCTCGGAGTCGGGCAGATGGGTATCCTGCGTGCCCTCAAAAGACATTTCGACCCGAACGGCATTTTGAATCCAGGCGGTACCCTCGCGCTCGATTAGGAGCAGAACGATCGGATCGGTTGAGATGGATCGTGTCTCTCCTTCCACGGGTGAGTTGATCCTCACCATCGATGCGGGCACCCAGTCGATCCGCGCGGCACTCGTGGATCTGGCCGGCGAAATCGTGCGGCTCGTCAAGACGCCGATCGAACCCTACTTTTCGGCCCAGCCCGGGTGGGCCGAACAACACCCCGAGTACTACTGGCAAATCCTTTGTGAAACCTGCGGGAAGCTGTTGCAGGGAGACGGCCACGTGGCTCAGCGCATCGTTGCGGTGACGATCACGACCCAGCGCGGCACCTACATCAACGTCGATCGTGACGGCAACGCGTTACGGCCAGCCATCGTCTGGCTGGATATACGCAAGGCAAACGCTCAGGGGATCATTCCTGGCCTCGCCGTACCATTTCTCAAGCTGGCGGGGATCTACGAACTCGTGAAATTTGCGACGGAGTACTGCCGGCAGAATTGGATCCGGCAGAATCAGCCGGAAATCTGGGAGAAAACACACAAATTCCTCTGCCTCTCCGGATATCTGAGCCATCGTCTGACCGGCGAGTTCCGCGACTCCACGGGCAACATCATCGGTACCATGCCCTATGATACGAAGCATTTCCGCTGGGCGACACGCGGCGATGCCAAAAGACGCTTTTTCTATGTGGAACGAGCAAAGCTACCCGAACTGGTAAATCCCGGGGAGCCGCTCGGCCACGTCACATCGCATGCAGCGGCGGCTACCGGCATCCCGGCCGGTCTCCCGGTCATTGCGGCCTCGAATGACAAAGGATGCGAGATTCTCGGTGCGGGTTGTCTTACCCCCCACACTGCCTGCATCAGCTTTGGCACGATCGCAACCATCAATACCCAGAACGACAAGTACGTGGAACTACAGCGGATGATGCCGCCCTACCCGTCGGCAATCCCGGGACAGTGGTACTCCGAGATCGGTGTGACACGCGGCCTTTGGATGGTGTCCTGGTTCAAACAGGAGTTTGGGCTCCAGGAAAGGTTACTGGCGAAAGGCAACGGCACCGAACCCGAAGTTCTGTTCGATGAATTGATCCGCAGCGTCCCTCCGGGATCGATGGGGCTGGTGCTGCAACCGTACTGGACACCGGGCCCGGAACTGGCACCCTGCGCCAAGGGCTCGATCATCGGATTCGGTGACATCCACACACGCTCCCACCTGTACAGAGCCATCATCGAAGGTCTCGCCTATGCATTGAAGGAAGGCGCACAGCTCACGGAGAAGAAAAACGGTGTACGGATCACCGGAATACGGGCATCCGGCGGCGGATCCCAGAGCAGCGAGATCATGCAGGTGACTGCCGATGTTTTCGACATGCCGGTGCAACGCCCGCATACGCATGAGACCTCGGTGGTCGGCGCTGCCATCGATGCCGCCGTCGGTCTCAAGTACTTTGCCGGCTTTCGGGAAGCCGTGGCAGCGATGACCCGCATCCGAGATGTTTTCGAGCCGATTCCGGCGCACGTCGATCTCTATCGCAACCTCTACGAGCGCGTGTACCTGAAGATGTACAAGCAGCTCCTGCCCCTCTTCGAAGAGATCCAGAAGATCACCGGCTATCCCGAGTAGGAACGGCAGCTCACGATCGGACACGGTAAAGCAGCCTCAGAGCACACCTCTACTTGAAGCCCCCAGCCAATGGCGCGCTCACATCCTTCGATCACGGCGTAGGTGGCACGACTCGCCGTGAAGCAAAGGAGCGTGCCTTCGCTTCAGTGTCCCGGGGCACTACGCATTGCAAGTTGCCCTTTGCGCGAGAAATCGATCGATTCCGCAAGAATGCGGCCTGCTTCCTCCGGCGCGTGGAATCCGGTGGAGTTCTCGGCCTCCACGAAATCCAGATAGAATTGAGCCTTACGCTGGAACTGCCGTGCCGTGTCGACTTGCGCGTCGCCCACACCGAACGGGTTTGTCTTGATATCCTCGATCAGAGCCAACAAGGCGTCCATCGCCAGGTTCCGCATGCCAAAGGTCCGTGCCTGGAGCGTCTCGGCGCGATCTTTCAACTCGGCCTCACTCCACTTGTGGCAGGTCTGGCAGGCGTTGTTGATGTTGAGCAACGGACTGCGTACGTGATGGTCTGAAATCTTCATGGCGCCGACCCGGCGATACGGCATATGGCAGTCGGCACAGGCAACTCCCGAACGCGCATGGATGCCTTGATTCCACATCTCAAATTCTGGGTGCTGCGCTTTCAGGACCGGAGCGCCCGAGTCGGCATGCGTCCAGTCTTTGAAGCCCTCCGCATCGTAATATGCGAGGATCTGCTCGACTTTAATCCCATTGGCCCAGGGGTAGACGAGCCGTTTTTCCGGGCCCTTGAAGTAATATTCGACATGACACTGTCCGCAAACGTAGGTGCGCATCTCCTGGCGTGTCGCCATCGTGTTCGGATCGTAGTTCGGGATCCCCTGGGAGGCCTTGAAGGCACGGATACCTTCCAGAAAACCGGGCCGTGTCACCCGAAGCTGCATCGTCTTCGGGTCATGACAATCGATGCACGCGACTGGATGGGTGACCAGTTTACGCGCCTCACTGAAGGGCATCTGGTTGAACATCTCGAAACCCTTGATCGGGTCGCCATTCCCGGCCTTCTTGTACGGGACGTAGATGGACGCATGGCAATGCAGGCAGGTACCGGGTTGTGTCACCACGGTCTGCCGTTCGGTGAATGTCTGATCGTCCAGCATGTAGGCATGGCCGCGCTCTTCACGGAAGTCTTTGGAAAACGCATAGCCAGCCCACATGGTCTTCAGCCGTGGATCGTCCTCCAGGCGCGACTGCGCCACCACAGAACGCGGATCGGCTTCCGTGGGAGAGCGTGGCAGAGCCTCACTGCCTCCAAAACGGGTACGGACCTGGTCGACCGTGCGCAGATATCCGTCGTACTGCTGCGGAAAATCTTTGCCCCAGACGGCAGGATCGACCTCATCGTCGGTGAGTTCGACGACACGGTAGAATGGGTTTCGCGCCTCCTGCTTCCGCTGGAAAATGTTGACGAGCAGGGCGACGACCGCGGCGCTGGTCAACGCAACGATGGCCAGCACCAGGATAAAGCGCGTCATCGAAATCCGTACAGCACTAGAATCGGTCATGGGTCCTCCTCGTCAGTGCAGATGTCCCACCGAGCGGTGGCATGAAATACAGGACAGCTCCATGCCAGGGGCGTGGTTGGCGTCGATCGCTTCGACGATCGACGCATGGCATTCACGGCAGGTCTCTTCGGTAATCGCACGATCGGTCTCACTGATACGGATCGGCTCGGCAAACCAGCCGGTGGTAAACGCAAATGAATGGCGAAATCCGTTGGTGGCCTTGGTCAGGTACTTGCGAAACAACGTGTGTGGCGTGTGACAGTCATTACAAACAGCCACACTACGATGGCTCGACTTCACCCAACCGTCGAACTGTTCGGTCATGACATGGCAGTTCGCACATGCTCGCGGGTCGTTCGTCATGTAAGAGGTGCCGTGCGCATACACGAACGTGTAAAGCCCGATTCCAACGGGCGCTCCGGCCAGGAGAGCGAGAAGGTAGGTGGCCGTCACCCAGCCACGTGCTGAATGCGCGTCCATAAGCACCGCCTATCACGGAGCCATCACTATGGCCATATAAGCTACGCAAATTGCTCTCCAGGATATCGTCCTAAAAAACGCGGAATTTCGTCCTGCCAACTCGGTTCGAACGCCTCACCCGGCCTCAAAGCCAGCCGACCAGAGCAGCGTTCGGCCAGAACCTGAGGCAAGTGGGGTCCCAACACCGGCTTGCTCCCGACCGCGAAGGACCTCAGCGCTTCACTTCCAACCTCTCGGGTTGGCGAAAAAGTCTGTCTCCCACGCGTCCACTAACTGTTGGAGATGCTGTATTTCGGGGCCGTGCCCCTCGGCGAGATTGTAGGATTCGTTTCCGTCGCGAGTGACATCGAACAGAAGCGGGTCGTGGATCACGAAATACACGGCACGACCGGTTTTCGGGTCAATTTTAAAGTGTCTGCGCGCCCCCCGGCCGGTCAGTGTGTTGGGTTTGTCGAGCGGAAACGGCCATGTGTAGAGGTTCACCCAGCGATAGTATTTCCAGGGTCCGGAGCGCACACCGTCGATGACATTTGCATTGAAAAAAAATAGCGCGTCGTGAGGACTCGTCGTTTCCTCCCCGGTGAGCAGTCCCCAGATGTCCCGGCCGTCGATGATCCGATCACGGGGCAGGTCCAGCCCGACCAGCCGCAAGATGGTCGGAAAGAGGTCGATGTTCATGGCGGCTGCATCGACGGTCCTTCCTGCTGGGATCTTCCCGGGCCAATGAGCGATCAGGGGTACGCGTTGTCCCCCTTCCATGGGCTGTCCCTTGCGGCCGCGCAGAAGTCCGGGGTTGCCAAGATGCCAGGGGCCATTGTCGCTCATAAAGAACAGCAGTGTTTTCTCCAACAAGCCCCGTTCGGCGAGTGCGCGCACGACCTCACCGACACTCCAGTCCATTTCCTCGACCGTATCTCCGTACGGGCCGCCCGCCGATTTCCCGGCGAATCGACCGGACGGAAACAGAGGCGTGTGCACGTTCTTGTGTGCGAAGTAGAGGAAAAAGGGGTGGTCCCGGTTCGAGTCGATGAAACCGACGGCCTCCTTCGTCAGCTCTGCGGTGAGGTCCTCCTGATTGAGACCCAGGTCCGGCGTAACAACTGTATTATTTTTCCAGTATGTATAGGGAAAGTTGTCGTTCGAATGGGGGACGCCAGCGAAGAAATCAAAGCCGTGGCGCTGCGGATGGTACTGTGGCCGCGAATTGAAATCTCCCAGATGCCACTTGCCGATCATACCGGTGCTGTAGCCGGCCAGCTTGAGTGCTTCGGCCAAAGTGATCTCCGAATCGGGTAGACCGGGGACCGCCGATTGCGCACCTTCGACCATGTCAGCCGCCCCGATGGCACTGGTGAAACGAGACAGAGAACGGCCGACTTTCAGGAAAAGGCTGTCTGTATCGGGCTGTATCGGGAAGTTGATTCCCGTGCGCAACGGGTAGCGGCCCGTCAGGAGCCCGGCGCGCGAGGGCGAACAGGTTGAATGGCTGGCGTAGAAATCGGTGAACCGCACACCATTTTGTGCCAACCGGTCCAGGTTCGGTGTATGGATCACGGTATTTCCGTACACGCCGAGATCGCCGTACCCGAGATCGTCGGCAAGAATCACCACGATATTCGGCAACGGTGACATACCCCGGGCATTCCGTACGAGGACATCAGCGGCAGCCTGGCGATCCTTATCCGGATCCACGTAGACGGACAGATCGAGTTGTGCGACTCCGGGACGGACACGTGGCCGATGCGCTGGCCATAGGACATAAACAACTACCAGAATAATGACGAGGAGAACGAGTCGGCGCACACGAATCACCTCCACGAACATGCATACTACAAAAACGGAGGTTGAAGCGATCATGGATGACGGTAGTCAGCAAAACACGATCGTCATCTGCTCCATTGCCATGCGGGCGGACACACACTACGCCCCACCATCGAGAATGTGTTGATTACAGCGAGGACAAGCCAATGAAGACACTGGAAAAGAAAGTTGTTGCGGTCACCGGAGCTGCCTCGGGTATTGGACGCGCACTTGCCGTGGAAATGGCGTGCCGCGGAGCTCATGTGGCCCTGTCCGACATCGACGAGAGAGGGTTGCGCGAAACGATGAAGCTGTTGCCTTTGGGAACAAAGGCAACGAAGCGCAAGGTCGATGTAAGAGACCGCTATGCGGTTGAAAAATGGGCGTCCACAGTCGAACGGCTACACGGTGGCGTGGATGTGATCATCAACAACGCCGCCATCGCTGTTCGCGCGAGCATCGAGGATATCAGTTATGAGGATTTCCGTTTCGTGATCGACGTCAACCTGTGGGGTGTCATCTACGGTACAAAGGCATTTCTGCCTCTTCTGCGGAAACGGCAGGAGGGCCATATCGTCAACATCTCGAGTATCAACGGCATGATTCCGTTCGCATTGAACGGGCCCTACAATGTCTCGAAATACGCCGTCCTGGGCTTGAACGAAACGCTCATGCAGGAATTGCGCGGCGAACCGGTCCATATCACGAGCGTGCACCCGGGCGGTGTCAAAACCAACATCGTCCGCCACTCGAAATACTTCAGAAAAGAGGACATCGAGGCCTTCGGCCGTATCGCCATGACGACGCCCGAACAGGCAGCACGGGCCATCATCGACGGCATCCTGCACGACGAAGAACGCGTCTACGTCGGCTGGGACGCAAAGATGATGGCTCTCGCAAAACGATTGCTTCCGGCCGAGACCGTACGATTGTTCGGCGCCATCACTTCGATGTGGACGCGATAGCGCGAAACGTCACCATTCAAGGGTTCAGCAAGACCTCTTCTACCTCGAACTGACGATCAGTGCAGGCCTGAGTCCCGAGGCATATCGTCGGGCCTGGGCAAACGATGATCCCGACGTCGTGGCCGTGGCTCGGATTCCGGCATGACAAAATCAGGAAATTCCTCCATCCAGGAGAGGCGTTCCTCCTCTTCGGCGTAGTACCGGAAGTAGTCATGAAGATCTTCGTGACTGCCGGTTCCGACCAGATCGATGTGCCAGACTCCGCCGGGGAGAAGCTTTACCGGCTGGCGTAGCAGGTCCTTCCACAAGCGGGTGTAGAGTTCGCGATCATCCAGGTGATCCGTATAAAGAAGGTAGAGGCCGAGAGATGCCATACCCCGGATCACGTCCCAGAGGGTCCCTGCCAATCGCGCCTCCTCGATCATATCCGGAGGTAAGAGTTCGACTCCCTTCCGGGTGAGTAGATCGAATGGAATCGAATCGGCAGTCGATTCGAACGCACGCACGTGCCGCCAGAACTGATCGACGATCTGTGGCGGGCAGTCCGGCGAAACCCACGATTCCATCATGCCCTCCGGCGGTAAGGCGATCGCCTCCGCAACACGATCCCGTCTGAAATGACGGTGTTTCCGCTCTCTCCTGGATCGTTTGCCCATATCGACTTCCTCCTGGGCGAAGACCCACAGCAGAATCGTTGCCGTCCGGTATCCCTTTCTAAAAGGAAGATGTCTTGCGACCGCGGTGTCGTCAGAGTGAGTACATCCGCGTGCAAGCGGGACTCCTGCCGATCGGTCTGCCGGCGGGAAGGACTCTGTCCAAAGATCCGATCAGAAGTCTCTTCCCCGCCGGCTTATCCGCTCCATCATGCTCAGCAGCCGAACAGAGCCGCATTCACAGCCGCGATGATTTCATCGATGGTCACCTCTCCATCCCCGTTTGCGTCGAATGGGGGACAGATCGACATCGTGGCCGTCCCGAGCGCGATATTCACTCCCTTCAACAGTTCGTCGATCGTAACCTCCCCGTCGCCGTTACAGTCCCCGATGCAACTGACGGCCAGCGAGTCGATCCGGAACGTACTCTCCACACCAGAGGCCAGCGCATTACCACTGGCATCTGTGATCCCCGGACCAACGGCAATCACGTAACTCGTTCGCCGCCACGGCTCTCGCGGAACGATCACCGCCTCGTTCATCACACCATCCCAGCCGACTGTGGTAGCCACCGGCGATCCGGCGCTGTCCAACAGAGCAATGTTGGCCGGAACGACCGTTGCCGGATCGAGCGCCTCCGAAAAGCCAACCCGTACCAATGGCGCGTACCGGGGTCCCAACTCGTCCGACAGGGGAGGTTTTGCCGGAACTCCCACGAGAACGGCGTTGTCCTCCGGTGAGGTCCAACGGACTTCGGGTGGAACCCTGTCCGTTGCGGCTGGCTTTACCAAGATGGTCACGTCAGCCGGTCGACTTTCCGTTGCACCGTCACTCACCGAAAACGCAAAACGGTCCATCCCCGTGAAATTCCCATCCGGCATATACGTCAGAGACGGCGCACTCCCGGTCAGGTTCCCGTTCAACGGACCTTCCTTGATCGCGTAACTCAGCGGGTTGTCATCCACTCCGGCTCCACTCAATGTGATCGCAACGGGTTGTCCATAATTTGTCTCCACGGATTGTGGGACGGCGACCAGCGACTGCACCGTGTTGACCACCGTATTGGTGGGAGTCTCTTCCGGAACACTGGGGAAGTACACGATCGCCTGGTTGGTGATCACCGTACCGTCCGGCAAACCGGAACGCAGGCTGACACTGAAGCTGACTTCCCCTTTGGAACCGGGTTCGCCCTTCGGAGCCAGTTCACCGACTGTCCAGAGGATCATCCGGACGCTGGCAATGTACTGTGCCGTATCTCCATGCAACACCAGCGTGGAATCGTCGAACTCCTCGGCCAGTTCATCGGTGACAAACACCCCGTAGGCGCGTCCCTCACCCTCATTCTCGTAGGTGATCGTATACGTTACGGGCTGGCCGGGCAGCAGATCACCATGGAGTCCTACCTTGGCATTCGGATCACGCGCGACACGGATATTCGTACGGGCGATTCGGCAAGCCGCTGAAGATGCACCGCCCGATCCGTCCATCGAATCACACGTCTGCTCCGGCATGACACGAGCCAACAGATCGGAGGAAACCTCACCACCGCCACCGCCGGAGCCACAGCGAACACAGCCTTGCCCTTCGACACATTTGCAAAAGTCGGCAGAGCAGCCACTGTTGACGACATAGGACTCGTCCGGTTTCAACACCCCGTCCCGGCAAGGAATCCGGCGGTAACTGCACTGCTCGAAGATTTTCTGCCACACTCCGCGGGTGACACTACTGTCACAGGACAACAGATCCGTCTTGCAGGGGTAGACGACTCCCTGCTGGCCGGCACACTGCGCAGCACATTTGGTGATGTCGATCGTCTGGCCGAGAACGGGCATTCCGTCCACATGGAACAACGGCTTGATGGCGTTCTCACACTTCGCGCAGGCTTCGACATTCTTACCGCGGCTGACGCCACAGACGAAACAATGATTGAGGTTGAAAAGGGCACCGACGAGCTTGACCTTTTTCTTGATGATCCACATCGGCACCTTGCCAGCGACACAGTTGAAGAAGCAGCGGGTAAATGACAGGACTTGCCCCCCCGAACCTCCCTGTCTCATGACGACGGGCTCGTCCCACGCTCCCCAACTCGAGAATTGGTCGGTCGACTGATCCCACCGCCAGCCCCCTTGCGTGTCATGGGTGCGAAATCCGTCTCGATCATAGGTGATCGCCAGCACCGTATTGTCCATGTGATGCAGCAGACGCGCAGCCCCGGCACTGGGATGAATGAGAAGGATCTCACTGATGGTCTCACCCTTGCTGGTCGTCGTGTGCGAACCTCGGGGGGCCAGATAGCCCTCGTTGAGGGCCTCCTGGTACAGCGTTCGCAATTCATTGCTGGATTGAATCTCGGCATTCAACTCGGCTTCCGACAGCAGCCTCTCAGAAACAATGAGTCGTGGCTGATACGCGAGGTAGTCGGCAATTTCGACATCCCCCGGGTCGTTGCTGCCGGCAACCTGTACGAGGACGTTATCGACACTGCCATTGTCGAGACCCCACGCATACCGCACCCGGAGCGATTGAGTGCCTTCTGCACCGCTGTCCACGTGACCAAGCCGCCAGAAAACCTGATTCCGTTCTGGCCATTCGACTGCGCCGCCAGTCCCGTCGACGTAGTCTGCCATCCAAGGCAGGTGAACGAGGACAACCGCATCTTCCAGAGGAGAGGCAATGTAGTAGTGGAGGGCATACTCGGCCGTATCACCGGGGCTGACACGGGTCGGCCCCAGGAGCTGCACCTGTGTGACTTCCGTTCCCGATTCGTCGATCGCCCAGGGTAGGAAACGTACGCGATCCGATACGGCCGACCCTTCACCGGTAGGATTCAGAGTCGGATGTTGAGGACCACTGGCAGCACCCCACCAGTTGTGCCGCGCATCGACCCAGAGCTGCTTGCCGGCATTGCGAACCGCCATCGTGCCGGGGCTGCTTGGGAACCGGCTGTTGCGGATCGTCAGGCTGGACTCCGAGCTGTAGATTCCGTCCCAGCGGTAGGTATCAAACGTGGAGTTTCTGACATCGACCGTGGCTCCGATGGTCTGAAACGGCGCGTAAATGTCATAGCCACTGCACGCAACACCGCCGTATTCGAAGAACACGTGATCCACCACGCCAACGGAGCCCGCCCGGAATCGGACATAACCCCAGTCGGAAGGCGTTGGAGAAGTGTCATTGCCATCGCCGTTCGTGTCGCCGCCGCGGGAGTCATCCTTCAAACTGGTAAACACAATCGGATGATCAACAGTGCCCTTTGCCACCATACTGCCATCGACGAAGAGTTTCCCTCCGCAACCGACCGGTTTGAAGACAGTACCTGGAGTCAGGGTGAGTCCCGCGCCGGCGGGGACGGTAACCGATGATTCCAGGATCAACGGCATGGAGTCAGCCACATCGAGAACAAGATCACCATGTAAAGTGCCTTCCAGCACCAGGCCATTCCAACCGGTTCCGCGCGCCGAATTCCCGTGCATCACAATCTGTTCAGGGTGTCCGTCAAGCTTGATGCGGGCAGCTCGACCGCGAGCATTCTCCGTGATGAACTCGCTATCCGAGAGTTCCATGGGTGAGTCCGGAGAGAGCCCATCAAAATTGAGACTGTAAACGCCGGAGTCACCACCAGGAATGATAAACTGGCAACGCGTCACAACAGCACTTGCCTTCTCACCGTACAGCGCATCCCCCCAACTCGCCTCCAACCTCGTCCGATCCAGGCTGACCTGTGCACCTTCGTACAGTTTGACCATTGCCCAGGCCGTGTAGCCGTGGTTCCCCACACCGCCGAAGCGCAGGATCGCAGACTCGATGGTGCCGCGACTGCCTGGATTGAAGAGGATCCATCCCCAGTCTCCTGGTGCAGGTTGAGTGGCGCTGCCGTCACCATTGGTGTCGCCCCCGTAAGTATCGTCACGCAGACTCGTGACGACCACGGGTGCCGTCTCGCTCCCCAGGAGATCGAGTGCGCCGTTTACGATCACTTTGTCATGCCGCCCGGTAACCTTCACGATCGTACCGGCTGGGATGGTCAAGGAAGCATTGGCGGGAACGGTGATCGATGATTCCACGATCAACGGTATGGAGTCAGCCACATCGAGAACAAGGTCACCATGTAAAGTGCCTTCCAGCACCAGGCCGTTCCACGCGATTCCCCGTGCCGAATTCCTTTGCAACACAATCCTTTCGGGATGTCCGTCAAGCTTGATACGGGCGGCGCGGCCGCGGCCGTTTTCTCCAATGAACTCGCTATCGGAAAGTTCCATCGGCCGATTCGGAGAAAGTCCATGGAAATTGAGACCGTACCCCGAATAGGGGTTCGCGAAGATAAACCGGCAACGTCTGACCACCGCGCTTGTATTCTCACCGTACAGGGCATCTCCCCAGCTTGCATCCAATGTCGTCCGATCCAGGGAGACCTGTGCGCTTTCATACACTTTGACCATCGCCCAGGCCGTGTAGCCATGGCTGCCCACACCGCCGAAACGCAGGATCGCGGACTCGATGGTACCGCGACTGCCTGGATTGAAGAGGATCCATCCCCAGTCTCCTGGTGAGGGTTGGGTGGTGGCGCCGTCACCGTTGGTGTCACCCCCCCAGGTATCGTCACGCAAACTCGTGACGACCACCGGTGCCATCTCGGTCCCTGCGAGATACAGTGCACCGTTCACGATCACTTTATCGTGCGACCCGGCTACCTTCACGATCGTGCCCGCCTGGATGGTCAATGACGTACCGGCGGGAATCGTCACATTGCACTGGTTGATCACATAGAGGTTGTTCGGCGTCCAGACGGCGTTTCCACTGACTGTGCCGCAACCATTCACCACGGTGATCGCCCCACCACGGCTCGGTGTTATGGCGGAGGTAATGCCCAGAAGGACGAACACAACCATCAGGCAGCGTCGCAGACTCCAACTTCCGCCTCGCACCTGGTTTCCCGAAAGACCGGCCATTTCAGCCCCCTCTCTGTCTCAAGACCCGCTGGCGGGTTGCAACCGATGCTCGAAACAATTGTGCCCGATGCCAGTCTCCTGGCAACCCCCCAGAGAACGAGGCATCCCGGCACAACCTTTACTGCAAGACGGCGGCACGATTCATTGGGACAGCAGGTGCACTGCAGACGATACGACCCATCCTGATGGGTTTGCATTCTGCCAGCCGTGCGCTGGCGCACTGGACACGCACGTAGCAACACGGCAGATCCGGCGATATGGTGCGGCGGTTTGGAGGAGATCTTCGCATGAGCGCCGGGCGCAACGATCGAGCTGCGACGCACACACTGCAGCAGATGGATTGGATCGATCGGTTCTTTGGCAACTTTCTGATGGAACTCAGAGAGGCCGATGCCACTCCGGAACAGGTCTGCAAGGTGGCCTGGAAACCCGTTCCACCAAAAGATCTGGTGATCACCGGACCCGACCGCGATCTTTCTTTCCACAAAGTCGAGATCGTGCCAGACGAGGCTGAGCGCTATCTTACACGTCTGCCACCCGCCAACTTCGATGTAGAGGCACTCCTGGAGCACCAGAAGCTGATCTTCGTCCTGTTGCCGGGCTTCACACATCACACCCTCAGATTCCCGGCTTTCTACGAACTGGTGGAACCAAGGCGATCGCCGCTGGAGGTTGTCAAACTCGCTCCCTCGGCAGATGGCCGGTCAATAGTCGAAACGTTTACCCACCGTGGCCCCGGTACGAAGCTCGTGTATGCTGGATATCCCCGGTCAAATGCATCTTCCGACCGGATCCTGCGACCCCTCTTTCGCCTTCTGCATGAATCGCCCAGCTTGCGGCAGTGGGTTGACGGCGAAGGGTATCGTATCGTCTTCGTTGGGTACTCCTACGGCGCACCTCTGGCGCTGGAACTCCTCGCCGCAATGAACGCCGGCGTCTTCGACGATCGTTTCCTGCTGCCCGCCACACAGGCTCTACTGGCAATCAATGGAGACATTCACGGCTCGTATCTGGCAGATTTCGTGACGCACCCCGAGACATCCTTCAACGTCCAGAGAGCGGTCGGCCTGATGCGACAGTTCAATTTCCTCGGACTCCCACTCGGAATCCGCACCGAGCAGGAGCGAAACGACATGCTCGGTGGTGTGCGCGCACTCGGCCACACAGTGCGAAAAGCTCGTCTCCGCAAAATATTGAGACAGATGCCACGGCATCTGAAGTATGTAACGATTTCAGCCTTCCTGCCGGCGGGCGATTACGACACAAATCCGATCCGCAATTTCGATGACGTGACCATGTATCTGCAATCCCTCACCGCGCGGGATGTGTCGATCTACAACGACGGCCAGATGGTCCTGGAAGACACCTTTCTCCCCGCATTTCCCGGCGTGCCGCGAGAAAATTTCTTCCATCTGGGAGCCGTCCGTTCTCACCACTGGGGAGTGAGTTGGCGGACGTTCAATTCGGGAAACAATCATTTCCCGCGACCCTCCTACTATCGAGCACTCGTCCGCACGTTGCACGAACTGGGCATCGGATAAGGGCCATCAGACGGCACCCAGAAGTCCCTGCCCGACCTGATAAAGCCCGAAACAGAACAGAACGATTGCTGACAACCCCAACAGCGCTCGGGTCATCCGGGGACCCGCCCTTGCCGCCAGGCCGAACACGAGAACAAGAACCAGAAGCGTCGAAACGATCGCGGCGTAGAACCCGCCCAGAAATCCGATTCCGTAGGTCGACGTCTGACGCCAGGCATCGAGCAGGATGGGTCCGGTAACGAGGCTCCAGAAAAGGTAAGGACCGGGACTCAGGCCATTCATCAATGCCGCAGACCACAGGCTTTGCCGCGAGCCTGACTCTTGTACCGGCAGATGCAGAGCAAAATTCCGCCATGCCGCCAAGGCTCCGCGTGCCAGGTACAGAATGAACAGTCCTCCCGCCAGGCTGAGTGCGCGTTGAAGCCAGAGGGGTACCTGGCTCAACACGAACAGACAGAGCAAGATGATCGGCCCGTCGCTGATCAGGGGAGCAAAGGCGGCCGGCAGCGTACGCTGCCAGCCGCGTCTCAGGGTCTGAGAAATGAGATAGGTCTGAAACGGGCCCGGTTGGACAGCGGCGGTGAACCCGTATCCGGCGCCCAGAAACAGGAATTTCCACATGAACGCGGGCGCGGATGGCGGGCGCGACGGTCCCTGTCCTGTACCTCTCTCAGACTTTCATATCGAAAAAGCAGAGCTTGTTGCCGTCGAGATCCCGGACATAGGCACCGTAAAAAATCGGCATTCGCTCGCCGGGCGCTCCCTCATCGCTGGCACCGAGCTCCATGGCTTTCGCATAGAGTTTGTCCACTCCCTCGCGGGAGCCACCCGGAATGGCAATCATGTTACCGTTTCCCACGGCGTGTGGTTTCCCGTCGTAGGGCAGACAAACCGCAAGCATCGGCGCATTGTTGCCGGTGCCAAAAAATTTGATCCTGTCCATGCCGAACAGCGGGCGTGCTCCGACCAGCGATAGAAGTGACTCGTAGAAGGCACAGGCCCGATCCATATCCTTTGTTCCAATGGTGACGTATCCAATCATCAAAAATCTCCCTTGACGCCTTGAAGATCATGCCGTGCCCGTGCATGCAAGACCTTCCCACACTGCCCTGCCACCACACCCTTGAGCAGTACCTCGACGCCTACTGCGAAGCGGCGCAGCTTTGGGATCAAAAGAAGACTCCCCTCTTCCGCACGATCGCGGTCGCACCGGGTAGGCGACTCACGGCCGATCCCTTGGACCAGGCGAATGCCTGGCGAATGATCCGCCGAAGAGCTCGATCCTCCGGGATCGAAACCGAAATCGGTTGCCACACGTTCCGCACCACCGGCATCACCGCCTACCTCGAGAATGGCGGAACGCTCGAACACGCGCAGCAGATCGCGGCGCACGAGTCGCTGCGAACGACCAATCTCTACGATCGAACCAACGACCAGATCACGCCAGACGAGATCGAGCGGATCACGATTTAGACGTTGGCGTCGATTCGTGCGAAAGCCCAAGTTCAATGCCCAAGCATATCCGCTTTGAACTTACTGACCAGGACGGCACACAGAAGGTCGAAACCGACTTCTCTGATCAGGAGTGGTCTCTTCTGGAGGACTACTCTGCTATCTTCGATCAACTGGCGACTTCCCCCGCAACCACATCCGTCGCTTCTTTCGGCTTCTCGATCAAATGGGACAGCGAAGCCGGATGGGCGCCCGTCGATGCTTCCCAGTTCCCTTCGAGAACAGACCTTGCCGCGTTCCTTCACTTGTTTCGTCCGATCATCCTCAACGACGAACGCACGTTTTTCATGAAGGTCCTAGGCGTCATCTCCCAGCGCGCACCGAGCAAGGCCTGGAAAGCGTTGAAAGTCGAGTTCGACGGACGCCGCTTCGAAAGCATGATGACCATCTCAATGACCTCGGCTTCGACGCCCGAGCAGCCCACTTCCGAAACGCTGATTCTCAACTCCGGCCGTACGCTCCAGAACTGGCTCAACGCGTTCGAGTACCACCGCGATGCGGCGAAAGCGGCGGAGTTCAGCGAGATCCATGCGGACGATTTCCCCACCCCTGATCACGTCAAGGGACTGATGTTGCAGCTCCTGGTGGAAAAGCTGAAGGCGGCAGCGAAGCTCCGTGAACTCATTCGAGCTTTGCAGCAAGGTCCGGGGGCCTCCTTCAAGACGAAGTAGGGACGGCGGTGGACCTTGTGTTCAAACCCATATTGGGTTACTCGCGACACCCGGACACAACCACGACCCGATGAGTGCGAAGCAACCGCGGCTAGACGACTCGTTCCTCCAACCTGCCTTTAGCTGGCACCAGCACAGGTTCGACGTGCAGCCGTACTTTAAAGACACAGCCCCCCAGCCCTTCTACCGCACCGATCGTGGCGCTCTGTTCTCCGCCGATTGCATGGCCGTGCTTCCGCTTCTCAAGGACAACGTCATCGACACCGTTTTCGCGGACCCACCGTTCAACCTGGGAAAGAAGTACGGTGCGCGGACGGACGATCTGAAGCCGGAGGCCGTCTACCTTGCGTGGTGTCAGGATTGGTTGCGAGAATGCGTGCGCGTCCTGAAACCTGGCGGCGCGCTGTTCGTCTACAACCTGCCGCGCTGGAATGTTCTTCTCGGACCCTACCTAACCGCTCTCGGGATGGACTTCCGTCACTGGATTGCGATCCAAATGAGCGCGTGCCTGCCCATTCCGGGCCGGCTTCATCCCAGCCACTACAGCCTGCTCTACTACACGAAGGGAAAGCCCCGGACCTTCCGCCGTATCCGCACGCCGATCGAAACCTGTCGCCACTGCCACGGTGAGATTAAGGACTATGGGGGTCACCGCGCCGCTATGAACCCCAACGGCGTGACCCTCAAAGACGTGTGGACGGATATCCCGCCGGTTCGTCACTGGAAATTCAAATCGCGAAAGCGGCGGGCGAATGCTCTTTCAACTAAGATCCTGGATCGGGTGATCGAGATGTCCACTCGTCCCGGCGAGGTCGTTCTCGACCCCTTCGGCGGTAGTGGCACGACTTTCGCCGTCGCAGAGAATAAGAAGCGGCGGTGGCTTGGAATGGAAATCGACTACGCCGGCGACATCGTCGATCGACTCGAAACGTACGAGATCCACGCCCACGCGAACGACGATTTCATTGAGGGTTGATTGATCAGCCCTGTGCTCTCCCGTCCGTCCCTTTCGGAATCCGCGGCACTTTAAAGCTCGTCGCATCGTACTCGATGACGACAACCTCGAGTACGCCCTGCTTGCACGGGATACTCCTCCATAGTGGGTAGTAGGGTTCCAACTCTGCGGCGTTTCCGATTCGATCTGTGAGGAATCGGTAGAGTTCCCGCGATGGCACTACCAGCACGCCGGCGGCGAGGATGCCTTTCAGGAGGCCCAGGCACATCTTGTTCAGCGCTCGATGGCTGGACGAAATGTTTCCAGTCTCCCATTCGAGCGCCACGGGTCCGTGGCTGGTTTCCCGGACGGCATCCAGTTTTCCAGGACGTCTCCTCACCTTCACTTTGGCCGGAGCGACTGGAACCTGGACGGTTTCGTCGTCCGCAATCGGGAGCGGCCTCTCGCGCTTCCAGCCGAATCCTTCCAGCTCATTCATCAGCCCAGCCTTAATGGGAACGACGCCGTTTCCCTCGCCCCGCCTCTTTCCGCTCTGTGGGTAAATCGTGAAGCTCCCGCCTCCAGGCGGCCACTCAACCCGTTTGATCGCGGCGTGCAATTGGTGCCGAATCTTTCGCCACTCGGCCGAGCTGGCGAACGGCCCGCACGCCTGCAGCGTTTCGACGGCAACGATTTTCATCGTGCCGTCCTTCTCCGCGTCCGTTGAGGCGCCGTGCGAAATTCACCCCAAAAGCCGTTGACGTCGGCGCCGAGCGTTTCCAACACCTCCAAAAACTCGACGACATCGAGGCGCCGCTCGCCGCGCTCGTACTTCGATACGAAGGACTGCGGACGGTTCAGCCGTCTCGCAAGCTGAGCCTGCGTAAGTCCAGCCTTCTGTCTTGCTTCGACGAGCAGCTCGCAGAGCCGTTCGTAATTGTTGGTGAAGACCGAACGCGTCACTTGCGTGCGTTAAACCCATTTCGGGATAAAACCCAAAAAAGGTTTTCTCGGAGTCGGAAGTAGCTCAATGCCGAGCCCTCGGCATTGACCAGCCAAAACCACTATTCATAGCCCTTTATTCGACACGTCTCCCCCAAAACTGGTATTGTTAGTTTAACAAGCCAGCCCGCTGCACGGGTGGCGGTGGATGAGGATGACGACGAAGGACATGCAGCGAAAAATTTCTACAAGCTCTGCGGTGACCATGGATCTGCTCGATCGGCTAGCGGCCGTTTCGGAGCGTCTACCGATCAATCGCAGCCATATTGTGCGTCAAGCGTTGGAGCGGGAGCTCGCACGCTACGAGGAACAGCCGGCGAAGGTCGACGGCGGTCTTGAGGTGGATGGGGGTGAGGTGGTGCGGACGAAGACTACCAGTCGACAATGACCAAGATCATCGCCATTGCGAATCAAAAGGTCGGAGTAGGGAAGAGCACTACCGCTCTGAACCTCGCCTGCGGCCTCGCCGAGACCGGTTCTAAGGTTCTCCTCGTGGATATGGCCCCCAGGCGAGCCTTACGACCACCTTGGGATTCGAGCTTCACGCCCTCACGGTGACGGTGCACGACCTCTTGATCGACCACCAGCGGCAGCTCGCGCCAGAGTCGGTCATCCAGCACACGAAAACATCGGGGTTCGACGTCTTGCCGGCGAACATTGCGCTCGCCCAAGCCGAGAAGCATCTCGTCCACCCAGCTCAACCGTGAGCGGAGGCTTACCGGCATCCTCAAGCACGCCAAGAAGTGCGAAACCATCGTGATCGACTGCCCGCCGTTCTTAGGAATCCATATTACGAACGCTCTGGCGGCGGCTGACGAGGTAGTGATCCCGATCGAGACCGACTACCTGGCATTTCTGGCGCTCGAACCGCTCATCACAACGCTACGGGAGGTCGAACAGGAGATCAACCCGAAGCAGAAGCACTTCTGCATTCTTCCGACCAAGCATCACAAAAGAACCGACCACACCCGCTCAATTCTCGCGGAAATCCGGGAGGCATTGCCTGGACACGTTCTCGAAGCACTAATTCCGTACTCCGTCCGCCCCCAAGGATAGCGTGGCAACTGCCGAGTCCATCTTCACCTACGATTCGCAACACGCCATCGCCCAGGCTTATCGAGGCCTGGTTCAAGAGAGCCGCACCCACCATGTCGCGTAAACCAAAGCGCCCAGACCTCAAAGGACTCGGCTTGCGCCTGGTGGCCAGTGCCAAGTCCGAAAAGCCGGACAATCCGGTCCGCCACACCGTGGCTGACGAAGGGTTGCTCTACATTCCCACCGAACTTCTGCGACCGAACCCAAACCAATCACGACAGTATTTTGACGAAGCATCGCTTGAGAACCTGGCCGGCTCGGTTCGAGAGAAGGAGATTCTTCAACCGATTATCGCCCGCTGCCTTTCGCTCATCAGGTCCATCCCTTCTTTATCCTCAAAGGGCGGACATATTCTCTGACCCGTTAAGCGCACATTTTTACTCAACTACAACAACTTTCCCACACTGCTCGTGACCGCTTCTCTGGAAACTCCCGCCCATTGTGCGGAGAATCCGAACGACTGCTTGTGATCTGCAAGCGTGCATGCTGTAGAGGCGCGCGAATCACAGATCCTTCCCGGAAAGGAATTCGTTCGGTGAACTACGAAACTATCAATCTCGATCGTATCCCCGATGACGCAACCGCCGTTTTGACCCTGAATCGGCCCGCAACTCTCAACAGTCTCAGTCTCTCCCTGGTGGATGAGCTGCGGAACGCCATTACCGAGATTGCCCATGACGACGGTATCCGTGCGCTCATCATTACGGGTGCCGGTCGAGGGTTTTGCGCCGGAGCCGACCTGACCGATCGGCGCGACATGAGCGTGGCGTTGGGAGAAGGCGTGTATCGCTCCATGGAACGTGACTTCAATCCGCTGAGCCGCGAACTGGCGGCTCTGCGCAAGCCGGTTGTTGCAGCAGTCAACGGCGTCGCCGCTGGTGCTGGTGTGGGGATCGCGCTTGCTGCAGATATTGTCGTCGCAGCACGTTCCGCGTATTTCGCGGTGCTGTTCGGACCGAGACTCGGACTCGTACCCGACATGGGTACCACCTACTATCTCGTTCAACATCTCGGCCGCGCACGGGCGCGGGCACTGGCGCTTCTCGGAGACCGCCTGCCGGCCGAACAGGCAGAGCAGTGGGGTCTGATCTGGAAATGTGTGGATGATGATCTTTTGATGGACGAAGCGCGGAGCCTCGCCGTGCGTCTGGCCAACGGTCCACAGCCGTGCTTCGGCTACATCAAACGTTCCCTCGACGCAGCCGAACGCAACACTCTTGCCGAGCAACTCAATCTGGAGCGCGATTACCAGCGTGTCCTCGCCGACGCACCGGATTTCATCGAGGGTGTCACGGCCTTTCTGCAAAAGCGCAAGCCGAAGTTCCGGTAGACGCCCAACTCCACAGTCCGACCCCGTCAACGGGCAGCATCAACGACACGCGACCATCCAGGAAGATCTCAACGTTCGTCCGAGGGTGAAACAGACCAGACCTCTCAGGTCACCTTTGCCGTCCGTACGATCCGCTCGGTCAACCTGGGTGAGAGGCGGCTGAGATAGACGGCCAGAGTTTCGCGTCCTCCCACCGCTGCCTCACTCTTATCACCTTCGACAGCGCGCCAGATCTGTGCAGCGCACACCAGCGGGTCCATTCCCCTGCTCTGTGCATCATCCATCGTTCCCTGAGCGGTCCCGTCACCGGTCATCGCATTGATGGAGATGTTCGTGCGGATGAAGCCAGGATAGATCATCGTCACCCGGATCCCCTGCCTCCAGGTCTCGGCACGCAGCGCATCGTGAAATCCCTGCAGCGCGAACTTGGCCGCCGAGTAACCTGAGCGCAGCGGCGTCGCCACCTTCCCGGCGATACTGCTGATGACGACGAAGTGGCCCCGTTTTCGCGCCAACATCTGCGGCAGCACGGCTTTGGTCAGTGCCAGCGGTGCGAAGAAGTCGAGTTCCATGATCCGCCGGTATACAGCGAGTTCCGTATCGGCAACGAGGCTACGTTGTGAGAGTCCAGCATTGTTGACCAGGATGTCTATCGGACCGAACGGCTCTGCTGCGGCTGCCGCTACCTCGTTTGCATCGAACCGTTCCAGGTCAACGGGCAACACGGCAACACGGGCTGGATCCGCGCATCCACGCCGCACCCGATCGAGTTCCTTTTCACGGCGTGCACTCAACACCAGCCGAGCACCGCGTTGCGAAGCCACCGTGGCCAACGCTTCGCCGATGCCACCCGACGCGCCGGTAACCCATACTACCGAATCTGCAAGCTTCGTCATGTCCCCTGGATCCTCCATCCTCGTTGACACAGGCGGACCAACTTCCGCCTGCAAACCGAAGCGTCATTTTACCGCAGAACTGGCACAAGGAGGATTGCCTGTCGACGCCACGAAACGAATTGGCGCAACCCAACGTAGCCAATATTGGCGAGGGAAGTATTCCCGTCGAGATTCATTCGGTTGCCCTATCCGAACTTCAATCTGTGAGAAGTCATGGATTCACAGCTTGCACCCTGCTGCTCCCTTGTGAAATGGCGATGTCGTGTATCTCGAACCGGATCCCTCCTGCCACCACATGCGCGCGAGAAGGAAGTGGCAAGGCGGGACGGCAGGTACCGTGAGGCGCCGGCCGGGCAGACATCCTTCATCATTCCAAGGCAGGTAAAAGATATGGTTTCATCGAAGATGCGAAGCGGACCACAGAGGAGGACCGCCATGGGGTTGGGCAGAATGTGTTCGCGGACCGTCTTATTCGGTCTGGTTATGTTGGCAGTCGGTTGCGGGGAAGAATATCGGCCCGTTTCCGTATCGGTTGCGGCAACCGAAACTCCCACGCCCGCCCCAACCGCAGCAGCGACCGCGACTGCTGTGCCGTTTGGCCCGCACCTGTTCGATTGCACATCGATTGCCGCTGATCCGTTTTATCGACCTGCCCGCGCGAGTTCGGTCCCCATTGAATGCGCTCTCGATCCGGCGTGCCGTACGCCACAGATCACAGGCCACCGTGGCGTTGGAGGAGCACTCGGCAAGATCGCTCCGGAGGACACGCTGGCCGCCTACCGGGCTGCCATTGCGCTCGGCATCGAGTATGTCGAAACGGATCCGCGTCCGACGGCAGACGGTGTACTCGTCAATATACACGACACGAAGGTTGACCGTACGACAGACGGAAGCGGCGAGGTCGCCGAGATGAGTTTTGCCGAGGTGCGGTCTCTTCGAATCAAGGCGGACGGTCTGCCGGGAGACTTCACCTGTGAACGGGTACCGACATTGACCGAGGTCCTTCAAACATGCCGGGGGCGCGTCGTGGTGCTCGTGGATGCGAACAAGACAGACCGAGTCGATCTTCTCGTTGGCGCCATCCAGGAGGCGGATGCGTTAGACTGGGCGATCTTCGATACCAGCAGCATCGATAAGATCGATCGCGCACGAGCCCTCGAGCCTCGTTTACATTTCCAGATTCGCCCATCTTCCGCCGATGAAGTGGTGACACAACTCGATCACTTCGCACCCGATCTCCCCGCCATCGTGGAGATCGAAGCGGTGGGGCGAAAAGCAGCAGCCGACGCGGCACACCAGCGAGGGGCGCGTGTGTTGACCAATGTCTTTCTCGAAGACGCGATGGCTACCTTCAACGGTGACTTCTCGGGCTATGCCAAGGTTCTGGATAGTGGTGTGGACATCGTCCAGACGGAACGTCCGGAACTGGTCCTCGAGTTCCTGAAGTCCCGCGGCCTGCGATGAAATCGCGTGCCTCGCGCCGCCGTTCCTCTCCACACAGTGTGAAACGAGGGCATGCGCCGGGGCAGGTTCAAGCGCTCTGCAAAGGGTAGACTTCCAGTCATTTTCACGTATGCAACGGGGCATGACAAAAGCCTTCCGCATCGTAGCCATTTCGACTGTGCTGGTATGTTCCGCCTGCGGTGTTTCGAACGAGCCGGTTCCGACCCCGGGGTCGAGTGCGGAGGCACGGCGGCTATCGGCCCGAGCAGTTGCGGCGTCGATCGATGCAGGGTGGATCGAATCACGCGTCCGGATCCTCGCCTCGGATAAAATGGAAGGGCGGGACAATCTTTCGCCGGGCGGTATTCGTGCTCGTGAGTGGCTCAAGGAGCAGATGACGCAGATCGGCCTGGAGCCGATGGGAACGGACGGGTTCGAGCAAGCTTTCCCTCAGGGCGTCAATCTCATCGGGCGCCTACCCGGGAACGATCCGGAACTGGCGGAGGAATACGTCCTTGTCAGCGGCCACTACGATCACATCGGCATGGTCGGAACACCGAACAGTCAGTGCAGGACGTACAGCCGCAGGCCAGACGATACGATCTGCAATGGTGCAGCCGATAACGCCGCGGGCACGGCTGCGGTGCTGGCGGTTGCCAATGCGCTGGCGCACAGTGAAACAGGACTCCGCCGCTCGATCCTCATCGCCTTCTGGGATGCAGAAGAAGATGGGTTGCTCGGTAGCTATTACTTTGCCGATGTTGATCCACGTGTACCGCTCGATCGGATCGCTGCCATGTACTCGGTGGATAATGTGGGCGCGTATATCATCCCCGGCGTCGAGGAATCCTTTGCCATTGGCACGGAATACGCGACGGGATTGCGGGAACGAGTCAAAGCCATCAATGACGAGACGGGTTTCACACAATTCCCGGTCTCATCGTTTTTCGTCGGCAGTGATACCGGTGGGCGAAGCGATCATCTGCCGTTTCGACTGCATGGGGTACCCGTCATCTTCTTTGGTTCCGGCTCACCGCCCGAGTACCACACTCCAGCCGATGATGTGGGCATTCTCAGCTTCGGCAAGCTCACGAACATCGCTCGTCACGTAACATTGATGACGGCCGATGTCGCCAACGATGACGATCGTCCGACTTTCGTCTCCGATCCGGTTCCACAACTCGACGACGCCCACGCGCTCAAGGCGCTGGGTGAAGTCGTTATGGCAGATCCCGCAGCCCTGGGCTTCGACGATCCGTTTGCACTCAGCCTCCTCGAAGGATGGATGAAGGATCTCAACGCTTACCTTGCACAGCCGCCTCAATCAGAAGCGGAGTGGAAAGCGTATCAGCGTTTCGTGAAGTCGATCATCACCACGGTCTACCAGTTCATCGGTGGTGCAGCGGAGGGCTGAAACACGTCTTTCGTAGGGGTTGCACCAATCTCGTGACTGGCAGGATTCCCTCAACCTGCCGCAATCTCGACAACGATGCGGCGCGGGTTGTCGTGTTTCATCCGCAGCATCTCCAGCCCTTCCGCGACCTCTTCGAGACGAAGGCGGTGTGAAATCGATGCCTCGATGTCGATCTTGCCGTCTGCTTCGAGCTGAAGGACTTCCCGCAGGTCGTCCTGATGGGAAGCAAAGCTGCCAAGCACAGAAAGCTCCTGGAAGGCAAAGAGTGCCTGCGGCAAATCGATCGCAGGCGGCATGATGCCAACACCGACGACGATCAGCCGTCCTCCCGGAATCAGGGCCCGTGCTCCGGCAGCAACCGTTTCGGGAGAACCAACACATTCGATGACGACCTCGGTGCCGCCATCACTCAACTCACGGATTGCCGCAGAGGGATCACCCTTCGACGCATCGACGCAGTGTGAGGCACCGGAGTCGGAAGCCCGTTCGAGGGCAATGGCGGAGATATCCACCGCAATGACCTGCTCCGCGCCGAGAGCACACGCGAGATTTACCGCCTGACAACCGAGTCCGCCACAACCGATGACTGCAACACGCTCCCCCGGGCGCAGGCCAGCTCGACATTTCAGCGCGTGGTACGGCGAAGCAACACAGTCTGTCGCCACCGCTGCTGCCGCGAGTGACACACCGTCCGGTACACGCACCAGCGAGGAAGCAGGAAGGCGGATGGCCTCTGCGAACGCTCCGTCGATGTGGAGGCCCGGAGACACGAGTTGTGGGCAACAGTTCTCATGTCCGGCACGGCAGACCCGGCACGTCCGGCATCCTGCGCCAAGATGCAGGGCCACCCGGTCACCTGGTGTCCAACCCGACACCCCATCACCCAGGCTTCGGACAAATCCAGCGGGCTCGTGCCCCAATGTGATCGGCAATCCTCCCGGAACGGGCAACCCTTCGAGGAAATGTACATCCGAGCCACAGACGCCACAGGCCGCCACCTCGACCACGACCTCGCCGGGCCCCGGCGTCGGGTAAGGCACTTCCTCGATCCGAATCTCACTGCCCGGCCCGTAAAATCGAGCCGCTCTCATACGCTGCGTCATCCCACCTTCACACCGGCACCTTCCATGATTTCGAAGCGATTGATCTGATTGGTTCCTTCGTAGATCTGCGTGAGCTTGGCATCGCGCAGGAGTTTTTCGACTCCGTACTCGTGCATGTACCCGTAACCACCAAGGATCTGGATGGCATCAGTGGCATTGGCGACAGCGGCATCTGACGCGAACACCTTGGCCATCGAGGAGAGCGTCAGGGACGGCTCCAGCGCTGCAATGGCACGAGCAGCCTTCCATACCAGACCACGTGCTGCCTCCACGCGCGTCGCCATGTCGGCCAGGAGCAATTGGATCGCCTGATGCCGGACGATCGGCCGACCGCCCTGGATCCGTACTCCCGCGTATTCGAGAGCCTTTTCGTAGGCGGCCCGAGCGATCCCCAGTGCGATGGCTGCCACGGGCATCCGGGTTACCGCCATGATCGTACGATTCAACGTCCAGGCCTTCCCTTCGGGACCTAATCGATGATCCTCGGGAACCCGAACATCTTCGAAAACCAACTCGGCGGCCGGACAGGCCCGCTGTCCCATCTTCTCGAACACCTGTCCCACGAAAAAACCCGGCGTGCCGGCCGTAACGACAAAGCAGTTCATGCCTTCACGAATCGAGTTACCACTGCCGTCGGACGCAAAAACGGTCACCAGTCCGGCAATGGAACCGTTGGAAATGAACACTTTGCGCCCATTGATCCGGTAGCCGCCGTCCTCACGAACCGCGTGCGTGCGCACGCGCCCCTCCGGGTGACCGAAAATGAAATCGGAACCCGTGTCCGGTTCGGTCGCTGCCAGCGCCGCCAGCTTCGGGGTGCCGGTCTTCCACGATTCCGCCAGGGGTGGGACGAATTTCATGATGGGTGCCGGGTCACCGCAAAGGAGGATGGGACTCAATCCGAGCAGGGTCGCACCGAAGAGTGTCGTGCAACCGGCACAGGCAACCGCGAACTCCTCTGTGGTCAGAGCCACCAGAAACGGATCATGTCCGGAACCACCCAGGAATTCGGGCAGGCCCGCTCCGATGACACCGGCGTTGGCTGCTTCACGCAGCAATTCCTCACGCTGCGGACTGTCCGGATCCTTGTCGAGAATGAGGGCCCGAGGGGCGATCTGGCGGCGAGCGAAATCGCGCGCCCACTGTTGGATCTCCCGCTGCTCCGATGTCAGTTCGTTCATGTCTGTCCCGGCACTCATGCCGCGAATCGGGAATCTTTTTCGCGGTCGATGCGCTCGAGGACCTGACCGTTCGGAATCGTGTTGTCGGAAAGCATGACGATCAGCGGCCCTTCGCTTTCTGAGATCAAATCCGAGAGCGGATCGAATTCCGATGTTTCACACGACACTCGTCCAGTTCCCATCTCGACCTGATGCGGGACGATATCCAACTGGACCGAGGTAATCTGTTCGATTTCGATCTCCCCGGCTGGTCCGGGAACGACTTTGTAATTGAGGGTAGGGCGGCGGGAAGCCTGTGCTTGTGCCGCGGCCAGCTCCGGCGGCATGACATCCGCAATCGCGCCTTCGAGAGAAAGGATTCGCCTCCCCCAGCGCGTTGCCGAACCATGAAAGCGCGCACCGTCTCGTTCCCAGACGATATCCGCCAGCAGCTTCGGAAAACCACAGATCTCACGCCCGGGGATCAGGGCTTCATCCGTCGTCACGTAGATGTAGGGAACATAGTTGCCCTCGACATCGCCGACACGCGCCGGAACCAGGATTGCCAGTTCCTTGAACGCGTGCAGGACTGGCGTCTGCGGATAGGAGAGCATGGTGATCATCGCTGGGCCGCCGGCGACCTCCATGCCAGGTGGGAGAATGCGCTCGACGACTCCGGGTCTGGGAACGAACGGGAACACCGCCATACGAACACCCTGCCAATGATGTGGAGGGGCACAAAAGGCGGGAGCGGACCAGGGCATGCTGATGGGGTGGGACATGAAGAGTCTCCTTTCCTCTGATCAAAAGGGCATTGCCGGCCCGGCGCTCTCGATATCCACATACACACAGCGATCCGTCGGCGTCGGCTGCCATTCGATCGGCGTGAACGTGAGATGACCGTATCCAACAACGAGATGCAGCCATTTCACCAGACCGGGTTCAACCTCGTTGGGACCTTTGCCACCGGGAAATGCGAAGCCCTCGAAGCCGTTGTAAACGGTCAATGCGCCGGGCCGCTGCGCCGGGCTCGTTCGCGCAGCGACGAGAAATTCGCCCGCATCATTGAAGATCCGCACCTGCGAATCATCGCTGATTCCCCTCGCGCGCGCATCGCCATCGTGGATCAACACGAACGGTTTTCCCCGATGTGTTTCGAGAATCACAGGATTGGTCATGTTCATCGCATGGACACTCCAACGGCTGTGACCGCTCCAGAGTGCAAACGGGTAATTCCCGCCCATGGCCGGCGGGGCCTTGTGAGTCGGAAGATCCTCGCCTGCCTCCCGGTACCAGGGATGGTCGATGAGAAATTGTGCCCGTCGCGTCAGTGTCGGGTAGGGATGACCCAGTTCGACGTGGTTGCGCAGGGGACAGTGTGTCTCGTTGCGCGGAAAAGGCGAGGCCTGTCCCTGAGCAAACGTCACCAGACCCCAGTTTGCATAGCGGCTGAAGCCGTGCTGCCGGAAAGTCTCCAGGGTGGTCCCCGCAGGTAGATTGCCTATGGCCACGGCGGAAGCCACCATATCGCTGGCAACGGTTTCATCGTCGATCAACGCTCCGTTGATCGTGAAGTTGTCCCAGAGCTGGTCGTAGCGACGTACGATTCCGTTCCGATCCACGTAACTTTCCAGACCGCGCTCCGCGGCGCGCCCGGCAATGGCACGGCAGAGAGAAGCCAGCACCTCCCACTCGGAACGAGCTTCGCCGGGAGGCTCGGCAACCGCATCCGACATGGTCAGGAACATTGTCCAGGGTGTCGGCATGTTGAACGTGGTCTTTTCGTGGTGCTGGGTTGCCGGCAGGACGATATCGGCATGCATGGCCGTCTGCGACATCCGGTAGTCCATGCACACCACCTTCCTCAGTTGTGGCCACAGATGATCGAGGACCACGGCGCGGCCGCCCCGGCTGCGCCGCACGATGTTACCTCCGATTTCCAGGAGAACACGGGGTGGCGAGGCCGGCCCGGGTTGAGCTGCGCCACCCCACCCGTTTGCCGCGAGCGCTTCGTCGAAATACGAGCTGAAGCTGCGCGTCATGCCGGGATCGTTCCACTCGCGCCGATCCCACCGCTCACGGTAGCCCATGTGCCAATACCAGAAGAATGCCGGCGGACTCATTGCCGTGGAGGGTCCCATCATGCGCCAGAATGCATTGACGGCGAGTTCTTCCGTGAGCGTCGGATCTCCCGCCCGGAGAGCTCCGGTCATCTGGGCCAGCGAGTCGCGCATTTCGATGGCGCCTTCGGCGCCGGCTTTCACCTTGGCCATGGCAAGCGTGTTTCCGTCAAAGAGTGACGAACACCAACCACTCGTGCCGGTGCCCTTCTTGCCCCAGTTCCCGGTCAAGCCCAACAAGAGCATCATCGACCGTGTCATCAGGTCGCCGTGGAAGTGTTTGGTCACACCTGCGCCCAACATGATCCGGGTCCGACCGGCTGCCACCTTACGGGCAATCATGCGGATCGTCTCCGGATGGACACCACAGAGCGGGGCTGCAGCCTCGGGTGTGTAGTGCGCATCGAGATGGCGTCGCAGCCGCGCCAACAGAGGTTCCACCACCACGGCTTGCCCGCCGGCAAGATCGACCTCGATCGTGCCATCGAGACACGGTGCGAAGCCGAGCAAAAGACTGCCAGGATCGACTGGCGTCACACCCGCCAGCGGGTGCGCATGGAAGAACCGGTCCGTGCGACCGCCAGCCTGGATGTGTGCCTCACGGAGAAATTCGCCGGTGTCCTGCCGCACCAGGAAGGAAAGGTCGGTCTGCGACCGAATGAACTCGAGATTGGCTCGATTCTCGGAAAGAATCACCTGGCACATGGACAACGCCAGTGCGGCATCCGAACCAGGTTCGACCGGAATATGGAAATCGACGTGGGTGTGAGACGGGCTCACGTCCGGTGAGATGAGCACCAATTCTGCGCCGCGATAGCGCGCTTCGAGCATGAAATGGAAAGCCGGAATGGCCGTGTAGGCCGGGTTGCAGTGCCAGATGAGGATGCAATCGGAGTGGAACGCATCGTCGACGGAGTTGGCAAAGTGAGACTTACCGAACACCAGATGAAACCCGGCGAAGAAGTCGTTGATCGATCCGTTCACATCGAAAGCGGCGCCTCCCAGAACGTTCATGAAGCGCGCACACGCCGGCACCACGCTGATCTCCGGCGACACCTCGTGCACGACGGACAATGGACCGATCTCGGCGATGGCATCGAGGATCGCGTCGGCAGTTTCCCGCAGGGCCTCCTCCCATGAAATCCTCTCCCAACGCCCTTCACCCCGTTCGCCCGCACGCCGCATCGGATAAAGGATGCGATCAGCCGAATCGAGCTGGACACTCCAACTGACACCCTTCTGGCAGCCCATCGGATTCATGTCCGGCACGCCGGGCTCGACCGGTTCGAGTACGCCCGCAGCCTCTTCGCGGATGACCTTGCCGTTCTTGACGACCACGAGCATCGGACAATTGGTCGGATAGCAATCGACGCAGTGTGTCCCGAAATAAACACCGTCCCAGTCGTTGTAGCGGCGGCGATACGCCTCTTCGGTCCGATTCATCGGTTCCCCTCCGCATCCTCCCCCGCACACCCCACCGCCTTGGACGGAACCGTGATCCGCGCGGGTGGATTGGTGAATGGCCCGAACAGATCCTGCCAGCGATAGACGATCAACGTTTCGAGAATTTCCGATCTGCCTCCCGCACGCACCAACGCCAGTTCGGTTCGAAGTCGATCGAGAGCGATGTGTACCTTGGGCCCGAAGAGGGATTCCAGATATTCTGGCGGAATGCGCGGGCGCTGCAGATCGATGGAGCGGTCGTCGTTGAGCTGGTATGGCGACAGGGGCGGCACATAGAAGACATTGGGCATCGTCCCATATTCAGGGTGGAGAGGCAGCGCCACCTGCCATGTGCGCACGAGCTTGTGGATCGGTCCATCTGCATCATCGAGGTAGCCGACGAAGACAAGCCGTCCGGGGCATTGGCGCGCACAGGCTGGAGCCACGCCCTGTTCCAACCGCGGAAAGCACAGGTGGCAGTGTTGCGCCACGTTGCGAACATGGTTGAAGTAGATCTTCTTGTACGGGCAGGCCCGCATGCAGGCTTGCGCTCCACGGCAGGCGTCCTCATCGCGTAACACGATGCCGTCCGCCGGACGTTTGTACATGGCACCGTTCGGGCACGCATCGACGCACGCCGGATGCGTACAATGATTGCACAGACGCGGCAGATAGAAGAAGTAGGAATTGGGGAACTCGCCGCCGCCCTGATCTTCGTCCCAGTTTGGGCCCCAGGACGGCTTGCTGCCATCGCTGCAACGCGGGGCCAGCGACACGGACGAGCCGTTCCCACCGAAAAACACCGCCTCGTGATTGAAGGACCAGCCCCCTCCGAATTCTTCCTGGCTGGGCAGTTTCCCGAGCACGACATTTCCGGCGGCATCATAACCGCCGCCCATTTGCTCCCAACCCTTTGGCGTGCCCTGCCCCGGCTGTGTATTCACGGTACACCACCACTGGTGAGCTTCGCCGGGTTCACGCGTCCACGTCATCTTGCAGGCGACCGAACACGTCTGGCAACCAATGCATTTGTTCAGATCGAAAACCATGGCGACCTGCCGGCGTGGCACGGGCGATGGCGTTGCGCCCGTCGATCGCTTCTGCTGACGCCTCTTCCCTGCAGAAACCTGTGCATCCATGCGAGGCTCTATTCCATGGATCGACGATGGCCGTCGAATGGTATGTTTTGATAGACGTATATAGCCTCTCTATATCTCATCACAGGCAGGCTGCCCTCATGAACATCCGACAGATCCGTCATTTCGTGGCCGTGCTGGAGCATGGCAGCGTGCTGGGCGCAGCACGTGCCATTCACATCTCGCAGCCAGCGTTGAGCAAAAGCATCACGAATCTGGAGGCAGAGCTGGGAGTCCCGCTCCTCGAACGCAGACCCCGCGGTGTGTCGCCGACGGTCTATGGCGCGGCGTTCCTCAAGCATGCCCGCCTCACGCTCAACCAGACCGAACAGGCAAGAGCGGAAATCGAGGCGCTCAAAGCCGGCCAACTCGGGCACCTGCGGCTCGGGGTGGCCAACTTCGCCATCAGTATCTTGCCCGAGGTTCTCTCTCGGCTTCTCGCATCGAGGCCGGGACTCTCCGTCGATATCATCGATGGCACCTATGAAGGATTGGCCGAACTCCTCCGCGAAGGCGCCATTGACGCCTTCGTGAGTGGGCTACCTCCTTTGCACCAGGTAGAAGGTCTGATCCACGAGGAACTCCAGGGGACGGAATTCGTGCGTGTATGCCGTCCGGGCTACCAGCCGTTCTGCCAGCGAGACCTCGCCTTACGAGCGATGAGTGGCGCAAGGTGGATTCTTCCGAACCGCCCGCGGGCCATCCTTGATCTGTGGGAACTGGCATTCCACGAAGCCCGCCTCGTTCCGCCAAAACCAGCACTCGTGTCGGGGTCGATGATGTTCATCAAGGGCATGCTTCTGGCGGGCGACTTCCTGACGGTGTTGCCGCGTGACATCGTGGCACGGGAAGTGAAGGAAGGCGGTCTCGTCGCCCACCAGCTACCGGGGCCCTATGGGCAGGTCATGGAAGGGATTGTGTACCGGGCCGACGGCACCAGCCCGCCCGCATTGTTCGCATTGATCGAATCGATCAAGGAAGAATCGCGCCAGGCTACCTCCACGGCCACCTCGCAACCATCCCGGCCGCGCCGCCGCAAGGCGGTTCGCTGACCCGAAGGCGCGAGTCAGGCAGCAACCTGCCGCGCCCACCGTCTCGCTCCGGCGTCACCTCACGAGTCGCTCCGCCCCGACCAGGCGGTCACGCCGCACTTCTCCGTGGCGCGAGAGACACGGAGCGGTCCAGGAATACGCCCACCATGACGTTCCGGCGGGCTGGCGGGTTTCGTGACCGGAGCGCAGCCTTCGACGCTTGGTTGCAATCGACCGCAATCAGTCTCTAGAGGAATGTTGCCCATGTTTGTCAATCGAAACCAGACAACACTGAGGCGTGACTGGGGTTTGCACCGCCCGGCAATCCGCTTCGCCCTTGCTCTGATCGTCGGCCTGGCGCTTCTGACCTGGGTGGCCTCATTGCTCGTGTACCGGACAACACGCGGTTGGTTCGAGAAGGATGTGAATTTGCGCGCCCAACTCGCCGTGTACGGTGCACGGCGGAGTCTGCTTGCACACTGGCAACCAAAAAACAGTCGTGATCTGCGTGCTCTCCTGGTGGAGCTGACCCGTGACGAACGGATTCTGGCGGCCACGGCATGCAACCGCGATCTCTCCACACTGGCCAGCACCGTGGACTTTCCGGAACAGTTCGATTGTCGCGCCGTGGGTCCACACGTGCGCCAGGTTGGTCCCTCGGGTGTCGAGTTCGTCCCATGGAAAACCGTCACGTCCCTCCCTGGCGGCACCGTGCATGTCAGTGCGGTCCCTTTATTCGACCAGGAGGATGGGGAAGCAGAGGGCTTCGTCGTTCTCGTACACGACTTGAGCTTCATCGAACGGCGCGAAGCGAGCGTGCGCTGGTTTCTCATTGTCACCTTTGGCTTCCTGGCTTCGACAGCAGCAGCCATCACGGTATTTGCAGCGCGGATATCGTGGCGCGAGTGGCGTGGCGAACTCCAGCGTATGCTCCGGGGTGAAGCGCCACGCCCGCACTTCCATCCCTTGATGCAGGACGTACGAAACCTGGTCGAACGCATCGCCGCCGACCGGCAGACGGACAGCGAAGGGGGTGTGTGGACGCCGTTGCGATTGAAGCAGACCCTGAATCGCTATCTGCGCGGCGAAAAGATCGTCATCGTCGCCAATCGCGAGCCCTACATCCACGAACGCACACCCGATGGCGGGATCAAAGTCCTCCATCCCGCCAGCGGTCTGGTCACCGCGTTGGAGCCCGTCATGCGCGCGTGTTCCGGTGTCTGGATCGCACACGGCAGCGGTTCGGCAGACCGTGAGACGGCAGACGCAAAGGGCCGTGTGCGCGTTCCGCCCGAAGATCCATCGTACCTGATCCGCCGCATCTGGCTCACCCCCGATGCGGTGAAAGGATATTATTATGGCTTCGCCAACGAAGGGTTGTGGCCTCTCTGCCACATCGCCGACACACGGCCGATCTTTCGTAGTGATGACTGGAAACAGTACCAGATCGTAAACCAGATGTTTGCCGATGCCGTCGCAGAGGAAGCGGATATCGAGGATCCAATTGTCCTGGTGCAGGATTACCACTTTGCGCTGGCGCCGCGCTTGATTCGCGAACGATTACCCAAAGCAACGGTGATCAGTTTCTGGCACATCCCCTGGCCCAACCCCGAACGCTTCGGCATCTGCCCATGGCGCAATGAAGTGCTCGACGGTCTGTTGGGCAGCAGCATCGTGGGATTTCATACACGCTTCGATTGCGCCAATTTCATCGGTGCAGTGGATCGTTATCTGGAGTCACGAATCGATCGGGCGCAACAGACCGTCGTGCAACACGGCCGCTCAACGCTGATCCGCCCCTATCCCATCTCCACGGAATGGCCGGTGCACTGGCTGGCAACCACACCACCCGTGGAGGAGTGCCGGACAAAGGTGTTTGCCGAACTTGGTCTTCCAGCGAACACGTTGTTGGGGGTGGGAATCGATCGTCTCGACTACACCAAAGGACTCGAAGAGCGATTGCTGGCTGTCGAACGCCTCCTGGAGCAGACTCCCGCACTTCGGGGGCGGTTTACATTCGCACAACTGGCGGCACCCAGCCGGACCGAGATCGAGCGTTACCGCCAGTTGAGCCAGACCATTGAACAGATTGCCACCCGCATCAACGAGCGTTTCGGTTCCGATGGCTACCGGCCCATCGTGTTGCTGCGCCAGCATTTCGAGCCTCCCGCGGTGTATCGGTTCTATCGCGCTGCCGACCTCTGTTACGTGAGCAGTCTGCATGACGGCATGAATCTCGTGGCCAAGGAATTCGTGGCCTCACGCGACGACGAGCGTGGTGTCCTGGTGCTCAGCCAATTTACCGGTGCTGCTCGTGAACTGACAGAAGCGTTGATCGTCAACCCATACGATATCGATGAAGCAGCATCTGCCCTGGCCGCCGCCCTTGAAATGCCAGCGGACGAACAACGGGCCCGCATGCGGGCGATGCGCGCGTATATGGCGGAGTTCAATGTGTATCGCTGGGCTGGAAAGATGCTGGTCGATGCAGGCCGACTGCGCGATCGTGAGCGTCTCACGGACCGTTTCCTCCAGCCGGAGACATGAGTGTGCACACAGGCCAGGTTGGGAACTCGACTTTACTCCACGTAACAGGAGACGATGGAACACCTCACAACCGTTGAACCCCAGATCTTACGTGAATTGCGACAGGCTGAATGGCTGTTCTGTTTCCTTGATTTCGATGGAACCCTTGCGCCACTGGCTGCCGCACCGGACCAGGTGCGGCCGGTGGCCGGCACAGCCGAGCTGCTCAACAACCTGGCGGCACTACCCGGAACAAGGGTCGCCGTAGTCAGTGGTCGTTCTGTGGCTGATCTGCAGCGCTTCCTCGACGTCCCGGAAGTATACTTCGTCGGCCTGCACGGGTTGGAGATCCGCACACCGGGTGGAACAATCGAGTTGTCGATCGATGTGAATGAGTTGCAAAGAGTACTGCCTGAGATCAAACGGACGATCGAGCAGACGCTCGCCGGGCGGTCTGGTGTTCTGATCGAAGACAAAGGTCTGGCCATCGCATGTCACTATCGTCTGGCCGGACAGGTCGACGCGCAGGCTGTACGTGTTACGGTGGCAGCCATCGTGGACGAATATCAACGAGAGGGCGTGCCAATCACACTGCTCTCGGGGCACAAGGTCGTCGAGATCCGGCCCGCGGGTATCGACAAGGGGCGCACCGTCTGCCGTCTTCTGGAGACCTATCATCCTTCGGCAATGGCACTCTACATCGGTGACGATCAAACCGATGAGGACGCATTCCACCAACTTCCGGCCGATGCCATCACCATCCGCGTTGCACCACCAACGACGCGGACCGCAGCTCGTTTTCGCCTGGGAGATCCCCATGAAGTCCAACGCTTTCTCCTGGCCCTGATCGAACAGCGCCGCCCGGGAGAAAATCCAACGCGGGTTCAGGAAAGTTGAGTCACATGGCCAGCACCCTTCCCTCCACACCCAGGCCCTTTCGCTTCGGCACCAGCTTGAACCTCACGCTGTTGACGAATCGCCGCGCACGCGATCTGGCCGAGTTACTCGAACATCTGCGTGTCGTGTCCGGTTCGGTCATCTACTACCACACGCATCACTTTCTCGCCCAACATCAGTACCTTTCTCCCGAGCCGCCCAATGATTTCGCCTACTGGGTGACCAACTCGCTGCAGGAAGATCGGCTTGGAGAACAACTCGCGGCCATCGACCTGATCGGCTTTCGCACGATTCGTGCGTTACGAGAGCAAATCATTGCGGTGATCGAGGCCTACCTGGAAGAACGCCAGGAACTACGCACGGCTCCCGAGGGCGAAGAGTTCCATTTCCGTGAATCGGTCTCTTTCATCGTCCCCACTTCTCATACGGCAAGTAACCTGGCGGAATTTGCGGACTGCATGGAACAGATTGGTTTCGGATCTCTGTCGCTACACTTCTTTGACGCTCGCCTGCGGCTGGAGACGGGAGACAACGATTTTTCGGAATGGTTGAACGGAGAATTGAAGGAATCCCAACTGGCTCAGGCGATTTCGTCTCTCGATCCGTACACCTACACGTTGGACGGTTTACGCAAGGAGGTGGTGCGCCTGGTGCGCCGCCGTCTCCAGGAGTACAAGAAATGAGTCTGCTCGACCAATACGAACCTTTCATTGGGCGTGGGACACTCGATGAGTTGCGCCTGCTGGGGCAGCACCTCAGCAAACGTCGAATCGTAACGATCAACTCAACTGACGTGGGTGGAGGTGTCGCCGAGATTCTCAACCGTCTCGTACCACTGTCTCGAGAGATCGGGGTCGACATCCGGTGGGACGTCATCAAGGGAGGTGACGATTTCTTCGGAGTGACCAAGCGCATCCACAATGCCCTACACGGCAAAGCAGAGACCTTCTCCGCGCGTGACCGGAAGGTTTTTCAGGAAACCACAAAACGAAATCGTGCAGAGATGGATCTCGATGCCGATATCGTCTTCATCCATGATCCACAGCCGGCAGGTCTGATCGGGGCACGGCGCCGCAACGGTGCACGTTGGATCTGGCGGTGCCACATCGACGTATCGGCACCCCAAACCGATGTGTGGAAGTTCATCGCCAACTACGTTGCTCGATATGATGCCGCGGTGTTTTCCGCACCTCAGTTCGCAGCGGAACTCTCACTGCCTCAAGCCATGATCACTCCATCCATTGACCCCTTGAGCGATAAAAACCGGGAGTTGTCCGAAAGCGAGATCGACGAAATTCTCGTACGTCTCGGGGTGCCGCGTGACAAACCGATCATCACGCAGGTCTCGCGATTCGATCGGCTCAAGGATCCCGTGGGCGTGATCGCTGCCTTCCGGCTCGCACGTAAATATAACGATTGCCGATTGATCCTGGCCGGCGGCAGCGCAACCGATGATCCGGAAGGTTCGGAGGTTCTCGCATCCGTACATGAGGCGGCCAACGGTGATCCTGATATCCATGTGCTGGAACTACCGCCGACTGCCAACGTGGAAATCAACGCCATCCAACGTGCCTCGACGATCATCCTGCAAAAATCCCTGAAGGAAGGATTCGGGCTGACGGTGAGTGAAGCATTATGGAAGGCGAAGCCGGTGATCGCCGGCGCCGTCGGCGGTATCCCGCTGCAGGTCACGCACCGTTACAGCGGCATCCTGACACATACGATCGAAGGGACTGCCTTCTGGATCAAGCAATTGCTCAATGCACCGGAGTTCGCCGCACAGCTTGGCCGACATGGCCGGGAACATGTCCGCACGAACTTCCTGCTCACGCGCCATCTGCGGGATTATCTCCTGCTCTTTCTATTCCTCGAACATCCCGACGAGCGGGTCATCCGGCTTGGTTGAAGAGGATCTTCTCAAAACCGCACGAACCTTGGGGGAAAGCCGCCGTGAACTCCTTCTTGTTTCCGGGCGAAAGAGATCACACGTAGCCGCAAAGTTCCTACAACATCTCGTGCGGTTGATACTCGCGTGCTGCTGGGAACCGTTGTGCGAGCAATTCGACCTGTGCGATGAAGTGCTCCGTCTGCTCCTGGGCGGCGCCCAGCAGTGTAGAGCCAGCTTCGAGAAGTTTCTCCAACGCACTCTTTGAGAGACCCACTCGGGGGTCTGCAGCGAGGCGATCGAGTAGATCGTTGCCGGAAGCTCCAGCCCTCTGTGCCCGCGCCACGGCTTGCGCATGTTCCTGAATCGCTGCATGGGCGGTCTCACGACCAGCTCCCGCACGCACCGCTTCCATGAGCATCGTCGTTGTGGCCAGAAACGGCAGGTAGCGCGCACGTTCCGCAGCAATCATCTCCGAGTAAATGCCGAAGTCGGTAATGATGTGGAGGAAAGTCTCCAGCAGACCGTCGATGGCCAACATGGCGCCCGGCAATGCGACACGACGCACGACCGAGCAGGAAACATCCCCTTCGTTCCACTGCTCTCCAGCCAGACCCATTACCATGTTCAGAAAGCCGCGTAGAATCACATGCAGCCCGTTCAGTCTCTCAGAACTCCGTGCGTTGATCTTGTGCGGCATGGCGGAAGAGCCAACTTGTCCCGCCTTGAAGCCTTCCGTCGCCAACTCGAAGCCGCTCATCAAACGAAGTGTCCTGGCAAAATTACTGGGTCCAGCACCCAACTGATACAGGACGCTGACGACTTCGAAATCGAGGCTGCGCGGATAGATCTGGCCCACTGCCGTCAATGTTCTTTCAAAACCGAGGAACCGCATCACCTCGGACTCCAGCTCCTCGACCTTCGTTCGATCCCCTGAGAAAAGTGTCATCTGATCGAGCTGTGTGCCAACGGGTCCTTTCAGGCCACGCAACGGATAGCGGTCGAGCACCGACTCGAGCTGTTCGAAGGCCAGGAGCATCTCCTCGCCGAACATCGCCAATCGCCGTCCTACCGTGGTCGGCTGCGCCGCCACATTGTGCGTACGGGCCGTGAGCACGACCTCACGCAGTTCACCAGCGCGCTGCGCCACACGGTCCAGACAACTCACGTACTTCACGCGGAGAAGCTCCAGGGAACGGCGAATCTGCAACTGCTCGACATTCTCCGTGAGGTCGCGGCTCGTCATGCCTTTGTGGATATGCTCGTAGCCAGCCAGCGCACAGAATTCCTCGATGCGCGCCTTCACATCATGCTTCGTGACGCGCTCGCGTTCGCGGATCGATGCCAGATCGACGTGTTCCTTCACCCGCTCGTACGCATCGATCGCCTCGGCCGGCACATCGAGCCCCAGCACTCCCTGTGCCCGCATCACGGCAATCCAATATTCGCGTTCGAGGATGACCCTCCCGTGTGCTGACCAGAGTGCTGCCATCTCCGGACTGGCATAACGCTCCGCAAGAACATCGTACGGCTTATGCTGACCAGAAATCGTGGAATGATTCGTTGATGGTTTCACGCGCGCTACGTAGCACCCCTGCTGAAAATTGATAACCGCGAAGGAAAGGGCAAATGGCTGCAGGCCGGCAGCCGTTCGCAAGCCGTACGGTGCGGGGTGTCTCCAGAATCACACGGCCTCCCCCCAAACGCCTTACGGATCACGGAGGGACTGGCTTATCCCGGACCCCTGGTAAATAACGCCGGTCCCACGAAACCGATACCGCAGAGGATATGCGCTACCAGGGCTCCTTGCTCGCCTCTTAGAACCGAAGCCTACCGCTCCATCCACTCCTTCGGAAACCCGAAAGGAAAGGGCCGCACGTGGATGTGGTAATGATTCGGGATCTGGCGCATGTGATCATCAAAATACCAGCCGTGCGGGAACTTCCGGTCCGCAACGAGTCCCAGTGCGCGTTGGATCACTTCACGCTCCGCGGGTGTCGGCGCGCTACGGTGCTCCCCGAGGACTGCCATGGGTACGTCACACGAATCGCAGTCGAGGATCGCAAACGGAAACGGCTCGTCATACTCCGCATACCAATGCGTCGTGCGCCTCAACTCGCAGAGTTCACATGGTTTCAAACGATCCATTCCGTCTCTTCCTGTTCCGATATACTCGCAACGTGGGGCCGGCAGCCGCGATCACATGAAGATTTCTCTGGTCATTCCAGCGGACACGGCCTCAAGACGTGAGTCGAACCGGTGGGTGCTCACCAAGTGTAGCGGACGCGATAACTCACCTTGGCCTCACCGTCTTTCGCTACGGTGACAGGGAATTCAATCGTCCGGGCATCCGTCTTGTTGAAATCCTGACTCTTACGAATGACCGTCCAGGCACTCCAGCGCGCCAGATTCTCCTTGACGATGACTTTGACCGGCTGATCTTTGTGATTGCGCAGCGTGATTTCGAATTCCTCCTCGATCACCTTGCGTGAGGTGTCGACACTGAAATCCGTCTGCTTTCGCTCTCCCACGACATCGAAGGCCGTACCCAGTTTGATCTGCACCGTTTCATCATGGGGCGTGTGGTTGATCCGGTCCTCGCCAATGAACTCGAGAGAGTCGTCCGCCGGATCGAGTTTGCTCACGCGGATGCGACCAGCAGGCAAGGGAATTCCCAGACCCGCATCCTTGGCGTTCCGGAACCGTAGGTACGTGTCCACCTCTTTGTTCGAGGTCGTGCCATAGTCCCGATCGACGACCGGATCGGCAAAATACATTCCAGCGCCGATTGGTTGTCCGTAATAGACGAGTACTTTCTCACACGGCACACGGCGCACCACGGGAAACAGCTCGATCTGTTTGGTCGAACGATCGGGGAGGGTCGTCGGATGGCCCAGTGTGTACATGTGGTACTCGAAAAAACTCTTTTCCTCGAATCCGGCCGGGGCCGCCATCATATCCATCCCCGCACGTCGCTCGCCCTTCATCATCACCATCTCGGCACGCGGTACGCGATGCGGTTTGCCAGCCACGAGCTTGAGCTTTGCTTCTGGATAACCGGCGCCTGATTGATTCAGGATGCTGACCCAGGCGGCCACATCGAGGCTTCCCGTGTTGGCGCTATCGCCCTCCTTGAAGGTCACGTTGTAGTCCGCCCACCACGTCATTCCGGCCGTTTCGTAGGTGACACGAACCTTCTGAGGGCCGGCTTTCTCTGAAAACAGGTCCCACACCAGAGTTGGTCGGGTGATGAGTCCACCGGGCAGTTCCGGCAATTTGAGATTGCTGTAGTCGTTGAGCACTTCGACACTGCCGTCATCGTGTTGCAGCACCAGACCGCCACTGGCGCTCAGAAGCCTGCCGCTGGTGACCGCCACCGTATCCCCACGTGTCTGTTCCACCTGGATCGGCTTCTCGAGGAAGCGCTGCAAGAGGCGTTCGTTGCTCACCAGGTCGAACTGGAAGTTCTGCTCGACGACACGCGTCGATGGATCGGAGACGGATACGAAACCCACTGTCGTCGGATCGATGAGGGCGGCCACATCTGTGAATTGGAGAGTACCGCGACCTTTTTGCAGGGACACCTCACGCTCCTGCCGGATCACGGCGTAACCCGGCGGATTACCGCCACCGGATGCCGGATAGGAACCCGGCCGTTGCGTTGGACGGTACAGCTCCGGGGATACCGCGCCTGGTTCGGCGGTACTGTAGATCGTCATTGCGGTCGAACCCGTCGTCTGTGCCTCCGCATGGTATGGCAGGCCAATCAGGACGGTGAGAAGTGCGATGGCGCTGTGACGCATGGTTCCTCCCATGGCACACTAGATGTGTGCCTTTTGCAGTGCGTTGCGAAGCGATGGCGGGGCAGCTCCCGAAACGTTCAGTCGAATCGGACTGATGGCAATCTCGCCACGCAGTACAGACTGCATGTCTCCATCAGGCAGTTCTTCCAGGGCATGCAGAGACGAGAATCTGTGCAGATAGGATCCATCTTCCGGTCCTGGAACGAACAACCTCCCGTACCGGGATCGGGTGACGGGAGCGAGGACTCGTGGTGTGTTCTCGTCGACATCCGCCGGAAGATTCACGGAGTACAAGTCGACATCCTCACTGAAGCCGGTATCCCACAGCGTGCGGACGAGATCTCGACAAACGGCCGCAGCAGTGATCGGACGGTCCGCAAGCGCTGCCGTGCGTTGAGCACCCGTAAGGCCAAATGCATCGTTCGGAATCGCCATCGATAGGGCGATCGACGGCACTCCCGAAATCCAACCTTCGAGAGCAGCCCCGATGGTGCCGCTCGAGACGAAGAAGGAGACGCCGAAGTTCAACCCCAGATTGATACCGGAGACGATCAGATCCGGACGGTCGCCAAACAGGGTATGTACGCCCAGACTGACACAATCGGCAGGTGAGCCATTCACGGCAAACATGTCGATCCCGCCAACCTGGCGCTTTTCAACCGTTACCGGTTCGAAGCGGGTGATCGCTTTGCCGATCCAGCTACGCTCGCTGCGCGGCACGACGATACGCACCTCTGCGATCGCCTGCAGTGCTTTCACCAGAGGCGTCAGCATGGGTGAATCGATACCGTCGTCGTTTGAAATCAGAATTTTCAGCATTGCGTTTTCTCGTCCTTGTCGGGTTGCTGGAGAGACACTGCGTCAACGATGCAGGATCGGCAATAGGTCCTGGTACTCGGACCGACCCAATGTATTGGATTGACCAATTCGAGTGTCATGGCATAGACCGGTCCCATGCATTCTTGGCGAATCGTGCCCTGTTTGTTGCTGTCGTGCCTGGCCGTCGCGTGCGGCACATCCTACCAATCCGTGGAGACAACCACCGAAACACCGCCATCCCAGGTACAGGCAGGGATCTCCGAGATCCTGATGCCGGCCCCGGTCGGTATCGGCACCGTCGGGTATTTCGGCGCCAGTTATGTCGCCGAGCCCTCCCCGTTCTCGAAAAAATACGCGGCAACGACGCGCGTCCACGGCCAGCCGGCCTTCCGCGTCGTGGTCATTTCGCGCGGACCGGGACAGGAAATCGTCTTCGTACGCAGTGACATGGTGGGAGTCTTCCAGCAGTTCCGCCGCGCCATCGTCCTCGAAGCGGAGTCCCGCCTCGGTCGTCCATTGGACAATGCCGTGGTAATCGGCGGCACGCACACCCACTCGGGACCCGGCCGCATTCTCGACGGTGGCGGGGTGTACGACCTGATCGCCGACAAATTCTTTCCGGAGTTCTACGAACGCATGGTCCACGCCGCCGCATCGGCGATCGTCGATGCCTTTGAAAATCTCGCCCCGGCCCGGATCGGCCACACATGGGCACAATCGAAGCCCGGACACTCGGACCGGCGCTGCGAGGACGGGCGCGATTATACGAACGACGCGCTGCCGATCGTGGTGGTGGAGCGTGCCGGCAAGATCGACGCCCTGGTCTTTGCCTATTCGGTTCACGGAACTGCCCTGGGGATCGAAGACCTGACACTGTCGCGCGATGTCGCCGGCGCCATCGAGGAACAGATCGAAGGGCGTTTCGATCATCCGGTGCTTTCGTTGTTCTTCAACTCCTGGGGAGCGGACATGGCACCGGGTCACCCAGATGTCGTACCGGAGACCGGCGCTGCCCAGCCGAGCGGTTACGAACGGATGAACAAAGTAGGGTACGCCGTGGCAAACGCCATCGAGGTGGCACTGGGGAAGATCTCCTGGGAACAAGACCCGGAGATCTTCGCGGAGGTACAACGGGTTCCTTTGAACCGGACGGCCATTGGCTATGCGGATGACGAGTTTCCCTATCAATGGGGTGGTGTGTTCTGCGGCGGCAGCAGTGATGTCGATTGCGATCCGAGTACCACGGTCGAGGGCCTCGACCATAGCTGTATCCCCTTCCCCGAGCAGTACCCTGTACCTCCCCAGACAGAACTGTCGGCCGGCCGAATCGGCCAACTGGCCTTCGTCACGTTTCCGGGTGAGCCGGGCACGTTGCTCGCCGAGAAGGTTCTGGCACGGCTGCGTGACGGCTACGGCCAGTCGAATGTCATGTTTCTCGGTTACTCGCAGGACTACACGGGTTACTCCATCCTCGAAGACGACTGGTGGCAGGGCGGATACGAAGCGAGTGGAGCGATCTGGGGACCGCGACAGGGAGAGTATCTGACGGTCGCCGCGGAAAACGTCTTCCGGCGGATTGTCGTCGAACGAGCCGAACGTGATCCACTCGAACCACAACCGCTGAGGCCATTCCAGGTGGGCGATTACGCCCCTTATGTGCCCACCAACGCAATCGACCCTGGAACGATTGCCGAGGATGTGCGACCCACCTATGCTCCGACCGAGGTGGTAACCCTCACGGTGCGTGGCAGCGATCCGTGGCTGGGTGCGCCGACGGCAACACTGCTCGATTCGAACGGATCTCCCGTGATCCGCGCCGGACGGAATCTGGACAGCAACGGCTATGCGTTCTGGGTGGACCTCAAGCCGGTGCCCGGATACAAAGCCGATCGTAATGCGGCGGAGCGCACCTTTCTGTGGACCTTTTCGATGCCGGCTGCCCAGACAGTGCCGGGAATGGTCCCACACCTGAACGGGACCTATCGGCTGCGCGTCTCTGTGCCGACCACAACCGGAAATATCGAGGTCACCAGCGCGGCCTTCCAGATCGGCGCCTGAACACAGGGCCCAGGTTTGCCGCCTGCCCGAATCGAGCTGCAAGGCAAAGAACCTATCTCGCAGGAGCCGCGGGGCAAGAAGCAGCCGCCGATTCGAGTTCTCTGGCGAAGAGTTGGTGAACCTCGTCCGTCAGCGTTTCGACGGATTTCTCCGCGAAATCCGCATGGGGGATCTCCTTCAAGACGCGTACGCGGATCGCGTGGTGTCCGTGCAAGACGAAGCCACGTTTCGGCAGAGCATTGGAGGTCCCTTCGAGGACGATCGGCAAAAGCGGGACCCGAGCCCGTTGGGCGAGTGTGAACGCACCGTGCTTGAACGGCTTGAGACGTCCATCGACAGAGCGGGTCCCCTCTGGAAACATCATGATCGGGTTGCCGGCGCGCAGGGCGCGCTCGCAGGACTCCATCATCTGATCGATACTGTGTTTATCGCCGCGCCGCAGGGGAATGTAGCGATTCAACCGCATGTTCCAGCCGATCGCCGGCACACGGAAGTTCTCGATTTTCGATACCCATTTGAAGTGGCGGAACAATCGGAACAGGATCAGGATGTCGAGCAGCGACTGGTGATTGGCGACCATGACGTACGGCACACCGGAGCGTATGTTCTGCCGTCCCTCCACCGTCACGTGCCAGATCGGGTTCACCCAGGTGTAGAGCGATGCCCAGAAACACGTGAATTGGTGCAAAAGCCTGAGCTTTGGATCCCACCAGACCGTTGCAAGCCAGATCAGTAACGCCACCGGGAAGAGAGCGAACGATGTCACGGTGAGGAAGATCCAGAACAGAGAGGAGCCGAGTCGCGCCAGCACGATTGTTCTCCTATCCGTGATCCTTTTGCAGGAAAACAAGAAAATTGCACGGGGCGCAGGCGCCGGCCAAACGGCAACGCCGGGAGCACGAACCCGGCACTCTGCCGCACCGCTCTTGTGAAACTGGTGCAGGAACCAGTAATCTACGCTCGATGAAGGCTCTCATCCTCACCGGCGGCGCGGGACGAACACTGGTCCCTTTTTCCTCCACTCGTCCCAAAGCGATGACCGTGGTTGCCGGCGGTTCGCTGCTGCGACGTTCCCTGACGCATCTGCGCGAGGTCGGCGTCACGGACATCACCATCGTCATCGGCCAACACGGCGAGAAAGTCCGCACGACCTTTGGCGATGGCAGTGGCGACGGCCTGAATCTCTCCTACGTCGAGCAGGATCGGCCGCGGGGCATTGCCGATGCGATCTCCCTTGCGCGCCAGCGTTTCATCCCCGGAGAGTATTTCATCCTCATCTACGGCGACGTGATCACCTCGGGCAACCCGTTCCATCAAACCCTGCAGTCGTTCAACTCCTTCAAGGGCCCGATCGCGAGCGTCTGCTTGCCTGCACTGCCGACAGGGCGTTACGGCAACGTCTACCTGCGGGGCACACGCATCACGAGGATCATCGAGAAGCCGACGACGGAGGGACTGGGCAACTACGTCCTGGCCGGAGTGTTTGTGCTCCCGGCAGAGACATTCACGTGGCTCGACCAGGCGGGTGGCGATATGGAGCGTCTGTTCGCGCGCCTCATTGAATCGCCGGCACTGCACGCCTCCATCTGGGAAGAAGGTTGGATCGATGTCGAGTACCCGTGGGACGTACTGGCGGCCAACCGGATGGTCATGGACACCTGGGAAGAAGCCCGCATCTCCAGGCATGCACAGGTGGATAGCAACGTGACGATGACGGGACCGGTGCGTATCGAACGTGGATCGATCATCAAATCCGGCGCAGTTCTAGCGGGACCGTGCTACATCGGGCGTGACTGTTATGTCGGCAACAATGTTCTCGTACGTTCGTACTCGTCACTCGGCGCAGGTTCCTCGGTTGGATACGGGGTGGAGTTGAAAAATTGTGTCCTGTTCCGCAATTCGAACGTCGGCCGCCTGTCGTTCGTGGGAGATAGTGTCATTGGTGAAAATGTCGATATTGGGTCCGGCACGATGACCGTCAATCAAACGATGGATCGTACCTCGATTCCGATCGATATCCACGGCGAACTGGTGGACTCCCGGCTCACGAAACTCGGAGCCTTCGTGGGTGACGACGTGAAGATCGGCGCGGGAAACACATTGGCTGCCGGAACCGTATTGCCGCCGGGCGCCAGCATCCCGCATCATACGACCGTCGGAAGCGGGAGATAGGCCATGTGCGGCATCACCGGCGTCGTCAGCTTCCACTCCATCGATGACCGCCTTTACGAGGGCGTGCACCACCTGGAGTACCGTGGATACGACTCCTGTGGCGTGGCCTTCCTCGAAAACAGCCACATCGAGGTCCGCAAGAACATCGGCACCGTCGATGAAGTCGACAACAAGGAGAGCATCCGCAACCTGAAGGCGCACGTCGGCATTGCGCACACCCGCTGGGCGACGCACGGCAAAGTGACGCGCGAGAATGCTCACCCTCATTTGAGTTGCCGCGGCGACTTCGCCGTCGTGCACAATGGCATCGTCTCCAATTACAAGGCTCTGCGCGCCGAACTCGAGGAGGCGGGCCATCGTTTCAAGTCGGAGACCGACACCGAAATCATCGCCCATCTGATCGAGGAGTACTACGAGCGCTGCAAGAATGTGGAGTTGTCCTGGGTGAATGCGTTGCGCCAACTCGAAGGCAGCTTCGCGCTGGCCATGATCTCGGTGTACGAGCCGGAGCACATCTTCTGTGCACGGCACGAAAGCCCGTTGATCATCGGCCTTGGCAGCGAGTCGAATTATATTGGCTCCGACTTCAACGCATTCATCGACTACACGAAGAACACCGTGATCCTCGATGACGGCGAGTACGGTATCGTGTCGAAGGACAGCTATTCGGTGAAGAGCCTGCGCACCGGCGAGATCATCGACAAGCCGGTCACCGTGATTCCGTGGGATCCCGAACTGTCTCGCAAGGGCGGTTACCCGCACTACATGCTGAAGGAGATCCACGAACAGCCGCAGGCGATCCGTGCCGCACTCGCCATCAGTGACGAGGAGATCTCTGCCGTTGCCGAGATGATGCTGGCTGCCCGCCGCACCTATCTGCTCGGAGTCGGCACGACCTATTATGTCGCCCTGTATGGGCAATATATCCTGGCACAGCTTGCCGATCTCGACGTGTCCGCCGCAAGCTCCGATGAGTTCCGATACATCGACAAGACGGATTCCGCATCCGTGGTCCTGGCCATTTCCCAGTCGGGCGAAACGTACGACACCGTGATGAGTCTGCGCCATGCCCGCCAGCGCGGCGCCAAAACCGCCGCCATCGTCAATGTGGTGGGTTCCTCCATCGCGCGCAGCGTCGATCGCGTCATCCTGCAAGGTTCCGGACCTGAGGTGTGCGTCGTCAGCACAAAGGCAGCGCTGGTTCAGATGCTCGTTCTCACACGACTCGCCATCGAGCTCGGCGTGCGACGCAAGGTGATCAGCGCCAAACAGCGCCGTGAATATGAAGCTGCACTGACCTCCCTTCCCGGCGAGATCGAAACGCTGCTGAACGAGAAGTCGGGGCTCATCCGGGCGTCTGCCTATAAGCACGCCAAGGTAAAGAATTGGATTTTTCTCGGACGAGGCATCTACTACCCGATCACCATGGAAGCGGCGCTCAAAATGAAGGAGGTCACCTACATCCACGCCGAAGGCATGCCGAGCGGCTTCCTGAAACACGGCACGTTGTCGCTGGTGAGCCCACAGCTCTACACACTGGTGATGGTGCCTCCGCCCAGTGCTGGCGAGTTATACACGATGACGATGTCCGGCGTAGAAGAAGTCAAAGCGCGCGGTGGTTTCGTCTTCGGCTTCACGTTTGACGACAAAGAAGAAATCTTCAGCGATCGCGTGGTCCTACAGGCGACTCACAACCTGACGGCACCTTTTCTGCCGCTCGTGGGCTCACAGCTTCTCGCCTATTTCACCGCTACGGCCCTCAAGCGCGACGTCGACAAACCGCGTTCGCTGGCCAAGTCGGTGACGGTCGCATAGCCGGCAGCTCCAGCGCAGCACCGGCTTACGTGTTGCCGTCGCCCGGCAACGTCGGATCGCCGGGAGCACAGCGTGCCGCCCCGGGGCCAGGGCATTGGGGAAAATCGAAGGAACGATATGATGGATCGGGTTCAGTGGATTCGGGACACACTCACAGCCGCCTTCCAGCCACAGCATCTGAACGTACGCGACGACAGCGCCCTGCACGCCGGTCACACCGGCGCTGCTGGTGGCGGGGGCCACTTCAGCGTCGAAATCGTCAGTGAGACGTTTCGCAATCGCAGTCCGGTCGAGCGGCAACGCGCCGTCTACGCCGCACTGGGTGACGCCATGCGCCGCGAGATCCACGCTCTCGCATTGCGCACGCAGACCCCGGAGGAATGGCAGGCGCGTTGAGGTTCGGCAACATCGCGCAGATCGCGCACACGGACCACAGATGCCGCCAGCTCGGAGAGCAGCGGACAAGCCCTCGTTTCATTGAATTCGCGGGGGGCCTTGTCTATCGTGCGCCGCCGAGGTTTCTCCCATGCTAAAGTTCATCCGCCGCAACGCCTCCGGGGCGTGGGTCAAAGTCATGTTCCTGGCCATCGTCGCGGTCTTCGTTTTCTGGGGTATCGGCGTTGGCGTCGGAGGCGGGGCACGAACGAGGTACGTCGCCAAAGTGAATGACGACGTCATCACCGAACTCGATTTCCGGCGAGCCTACACGAACCTGCAACGCATGTATCAGGATATCTACAAGGACCGGCTGCCACCCGAGATGCTCAAGGCCCTCGATCTCAAGGGTAAGACGTTGGATCAACTGATCCGCCTCCGCCTGCTGCGCCAGGAAGCGAATCGCATCGGTCTCGAAGTGACCGATACCGAAGTCCGTGATTCCATCGCCACGATGCAGGCTTTCCAACCGGGCGGCCGTTTTGACAAGGATACCTACCTGCGCGTGTTACGCAGCAACAGCCTGACACCCGCCGAATTCGAGGAAAGCAAGCGTGATGAACTCACCGTCGGCAAACTGCAAGACCTCATCAGCGCCGGCGTCCATGTCAGCGAAGACGATGTTCACTCGCGCTACGTCTATGACAACGAAAAAGTCGATCTCAATTACGTCGAGTTCAAGGCGGACCCTTATGTCGCCAGCGTCGCGGTGAGCGACAACGACGTCCAGGCCTACTTCGATGCACATCAGGACAAATTCCGCGAACCGGACCGCGTCCGTCTGGATTACATCCAGTATTCCGCACCCCTTTTTCTGGCGAAGGCCGAAATCAGTCCGGAAGAGGTGCAGGCGTACTACGACTCTCACAAAAGCGAGTTCAGCACACCCGAGCGCGTGCATGCCCGGCACATCCTGTTTCAAATTGCCCCCGACGCGGATGACGCTGCCAGAGCGGAGATTCGCAAACAAGCCGAAGATGTTCTCGCCAAAGCCAGGCAGGGCGAGGATTTCGCCGGATTGGCGGAGAAATACTCTCAGGATTCAAGCGCTGGAAACGGCGGTGATCTCGGCTTCTTCCCGCGCGGGCGGATGGTTCCGCAGTTCGAAGCCGTGGCCTTTTCTCTTTCCCCAGGCGCCATCAGCGAGATCGTCGAGACGGAATACGGCCTCCACATCATCAAAGTAGAAGCCAGGGAAGAGGCAAAATCCCAGACTCTCGAGGAAGCTCGCCCGAGAATCCTCGGCGAACTCAAGGCAGCCAAAAGCATCGAAATGGCCCGGCAGCAGGCCCACACCGATCGCGAGAAAGCGGCGGCCGGCGAGCCGTTGGCACCCCTGGCCGAAGCCATTGGGACCACTGTGCAGACGTCGATTCCCGTCGGCAAGGGTGAGACCGTCCCCTCCGTGGGCAACCTGATCTCGAACGCCGCCATCACCCTCGATACGAATGCGGTCGGTCCTGTCGTCGATGGGGAACTGGGCCCCGTGGTCTTCCGCGTCACAGAGAAGATTCCCGCGCACGTGCCGCCGTTGACCGAGATCCGCGCCAAAGTGGAATCGGCTCTCAAACTCGAAAAAGCCGGCGTGATGGCCAAAGAAGCCGCGGATGCATTTCTCGCCAAGGCGCAAACTTCGGGCTGGGATTCGGCCACGTCGGAGACAAAGGGTGTCGAAGAAAAACAAACTGGTCCGTTCACCCGGGCCGGAGACTTCATCCCCGGAATCGGTACTGTAGAACATCTCAAGAAAGCGGCATTCGACCTCACGACGGAAAAACAGGTTGCCCCCGCCGTCTACGAGAGTGACGATGCCCACATCGTCGTGTCTCTCCATGAACGCATTGCCGCCGATGAGGCGCAGTTCGCGGAACAGAAGAAGAGCCTCATCACACAGTCCGAAAACCGGCGTAAAGCGCAGGTCATGGAAGAGTTCGTCGATTTTCTGAAGGGCCGCGCCACCATCGACGTGAATCAAGAATTCCTGGCAAGCATCAGTGATAGTTTGCCGGGCGGCCGCATGCGCTGAGCATTCATGGAGCAGGCAGCCGCGGGCTTTCACTGGATCGGCGGCCCCGTCGCCTGCCTCCTGCTGCACGGATTCACGGCAACCCCCGAGGAAATGCGCTTCCTCGGATCGCGCCTTCACGACGCCGGCCACTCTGTTCTCGGGGTTCGTCTCGCTGGCCACGGCACATCGCCTGAAGATCTGGAAGCAACCCGCTGGCAAGACTGGTTGGATTCCGCCAGCCAGGGTTTGCGACGCGTACGGGACCGGGCCGAACATGTCGTGGTTGTCGGCCAATCGATGGGAGGATTGCTGGGATTGCGGCTCGCCGCTCATTCCCCGAACGATATCGACACGCTGGTATTGCTGGCACCTGCGCTTCGCCTGACCCGGCCGTGGTTGCAGTGGATCAGACCAGCGCTCCCCCTCGTGGCTCTTTACCGGCGCTTCCTCGACAAAGGAGAATCCGACATCTCGGATGCAGAAGCACGTGCAACCCGCGCACAGATTTCGCAGGTGCCTGTGCGTTCCCTGCATCAGTTTCTTCTTCTGCAGTCTGCCGTGCGCCGCGACCTGCCACGGGTGCATCAGCCGGCGTTGATCCTGCAGTCACGCCAGGACCACACCTGCCATCCCGCAGGAGTCGATCTCCTCCGCCGCACACTCTCGGGTCCCACCGAAATCGGTTTTTTCGAAGAGAGCTTCCACGTCCTCAGTGTCGATGTCGATCGTGAGCAGGTGGCCCAGCGTATCCTCGACTTCATCCGCTCGCGTTACGCAGTCCCCCGTCCCAACCAACCCCAGCGTCCTCCATCTCACAGGCGTTGACTTGATACGCAGCCGCCGGTACCGGCTGGGTTTCTGAAATGCCCACCAAGTACGTCACTGCCGGCGCGCACCGCATCCACTATTTCCACACCGGTGCCACGACTCTGCCGGATGTTCCGCCCAACACGGAGCGGGGCGAATTGCTTCTCTTTCTGCACGGTGCCGGATGGAATGGTGCCTTGTGGCAGAAATCGATGTCGGATTTCGCAGAAGAACACTCGCCACTGGCCCTGGATTTCCCGGGGCACGGCCGTTCGACCGGTATCGATGGCCTACGTTCCATCGACGAGTATCGAGACTGCCTGGCCGATTTCATCGAGGCGCTACGGCTCCGTCCCGCCGTCCTCGTCGGGCATGGCCTGGGTGGCGCGGCGGCTCTGGCCTACGCCATTTTCCATCCACAGCGGGTTCGCGGGCTCGTGCTCACTGGAACGGCGGCCCGTTTCCAGATCCCGGCGGAACAACTCGACACGTGGCGTAACGTGATGCGCGGCCGCCGCGCTCAACCGTTCACGAACGAGGGATTCGCCGCGCTGGCCGATCCTGGCGCGCAACGCGCCGTCCTCAGCGAACAGATCAAGACCGATCCGCGAGTGCGCTACATGGATCTCGTGCTGAGTGAATCTTTCGAGGTGACCCCCTGGCTCGAAGAACTGAAACTGCCCGTGCTGATCATCAACGGCGTCGAAGATCCTTATGCGCCACCGGAACGGGCCCGAGCCTTGCGAGACGGGATCACCGGGGCGGAACTGGTGATCGTCGAAGGTGCGGGACACTACGTGCCATGGGAACGACGTGGGGCGTTCGAAACGGCGTTGCGGCAATTTCTCGTCCGCCTGGAAGGGCAGACATGAGCCTGGCGGGAAAGGCTGCGATCGTGGGTGTGTACGAACACCCGACACGTTGGGCACCAGACAAGACCGCGTACCAGATCCATGCGGAAAGCGTACGCGGCGCACTCGATGACGCCGGCCTGGCGATCCGGGATGTCGATGCGTTTTTCACCTCGGGCGTGGGACCTCTGGGTGTCATGACGGTGGCCGAACATCTCAACCTGCAACCCCGCTTTATCGACTCGACTTCGATCGGCGGTTCCTCGTTCGTGTCACACGTCGTCCATGCAGCCGCGGCGATCGCGGCGGGTCTATGCGAAGTGGCATTGATCAGCTACGCCAGCACGGCCTCCTCGGAACGGTTCGCCGTCGGAACCGGGGGCAGGACCGGAATGGATCCTCCGGATCACTTCGAGGCACCGTATGGACCGACCGTCGTCAATGCCTATGCCCTGGTGGCACAGCGTCACATGCACGAATTCGGCACCACTGCCGAACAGTTGGCCGAGGTTGCCGTGACCACACGCCGTCATGCAGCGCTGAACCCGGCGGCCAAATTCCGTGAACTGCTGACAATCGAGGACGTACTGGCATCACGTATCGTATCGTCTCCCTTGCACCTGCTCGACTGTTGCATCATCAGTGATGGAGGCGGCGCCGTGGTGATCACGTCAGCGGAACGCGCCAGGGATCTGCGCCGGTCACCTGTACGGATCCTTGGCGGATCGGAAGCCCTGTGTCACACGCAGGCCGGGCGCCGGGATCTGCTGGATATCGCCGCCAGCCAATCGGGTCCACTAGCTTTCGCCATGGCGGGTGTCGGCCACGAGGATATCGATCTGTGCATGATCTATGACTCATTTACCATCACCGTCATCACGACACTGGAATCTCTCGGCTTTTGCGAGCGCGGGGAGGGAGGCACCTTCGTGCAGAACGGGCGCATCGGGCTTGGAGGTGCGCTGCCCATCAATACCGACGGCGGTGGTTTGTCCTCGAACCATCCGGGTATGCGCGGTATCTTCCTCGTCATCGAAGCCGTGAAACAACTGCGCGGCGAGTGTGGAAATCGCCAGGTGCCGGATTGCCAGATCGCTCTCTGCCACGGCACCGGCGGCATGCTCGGCCTGCGCCATAGTGGCGCCAGTCTGATCCTGGGCAGACCCTGAGAGGCCACATGCGTAACCCGATCGCTGAAACCGGATGTTCAACGCCGCCAACCGCACCGGGCGGAACGAGGCAGTGATGAATCAGAAACCATTACCGCGCATCGACGAGGAGTCGAAGGGATTCTGGGAAGCCTGCCAGCGGCACGAACTCTACCTGCAACGTTGCCGGACCTGTGGGGAGTTCCGGTACTATCCGCGCGCCCTCTGCCCGTACTGCCTGAGCGACTCGACCGAGTGGGTGCTTTCCTCCGGAAGAGGCACCGTATACACATTTACGGTGACCTATCAGAACCAGGCGCCTGGGTTTCGTGATGAACTGCCCTACGTACTGGCCTACGTCGAATTGGAAGAAGGAGTGCAGTTGTTGACCAACCTCATTGACTGTCGCCCCGAAGAAGTCCGCATTGGAATGCCCGTGGAAGTGCACTTCGAGGATCTGACACCCGAGATCAGTCTGCCGAAGTTCAAGCCGATCACGGAGAAGACGACGTCCTCCTTGACGACATGATTCTGGATCTGCACACGCATTCGGAAGCCTCCGAAGATAGCCGGGCTTCTGTGGAAACCTACCTCAAGTGGCTCTCACGCAAACGCGATGTGTTGCCGATCGACGGATTGGTGCTCACGGAGCACCGCCAGTGGGACCCTGATGTGGATTACCGCGTCCTGGAAGACCAGTACGGCTTTCTCATCCTGCGCGGCGCAGAAGTGGAAACCGACTATGGCCACATGCTGGTGTACGGCGTGAACGACGACATCACACGGCGTTTCGATTTCAGTGACGTGCGCCTGCCGGCGCAGGAGTTCATCACCGAAGTAGAGCGGAGGGGCGGTGTCGCCGTGCCGTGCCACCCGGGTCGACCCACCATCGGGCTGTGCGAACACTACGAAACGAAGGGAAGCCTCGAGGGTGTGGTCGTAGTCGAAGCGCTGAACGGCGGAAGCCGCCGGGGAGAAAACGAGCGTGTGCAATCTTTGATCGATCGGCACGGTTATCGAGCCATCGGCGGCAGTGATTCGCATCTGGTGAGTTTCGTCGGCATCTGCGCAACGGAGTTCGAAGGGGAACTGAACAACGTAGAGGATCTGGTCCAGGCGCTCCTCCGGGGGAACTACCGTCCGGTGGATTACCGGGATCGGTCGAGGGTCGGTTCGACATGAGTAGATCGATCCATCCTTCGCTGATCGGCAGCGAATTCGACCACACGGTCTACGAACCGGTGACACAGGCAGAGATTGACGCATACGTCGCTGCCTCCGGCGAGCCGGCGCCCGGCCCGGGCATCGCTCCGCCAACTTTTGTCGTCAGCCTGCGAACACGCCGTTTCCTGCCGAAAGACCTTCTCGATCTGCGACTACGAGGCCTGGATGCCGGCAAGGACATCGAGTTCGGAGCACCGATCCGCGTGGGCGATCGGCTGGAATCACGCAGCACCGTACACGATATCTACGAAAAGACCGGTCGCAGTGGGAGCATGCGTTTCATCATCCTGCGCACCGTCATCACACGAAGCACCGGTGAGCGAGTAGCAACCATCGATCAGAAGATGATGGCCCGTTGATCAGGCAGATCCGGACCCGGCTCAGAACATGCCAGCGGCAGGAATCATCTTCGACATGGATGGCGTGCTCGTCGACAGCGGTGCGGCCCACGCGCTGGCCTGGCAACGGCTGGGAAACGAGGTGGGGACACCGTTCGGGCCAGAACTCTTCCGGCGCACATTCGGGCAACGCAACGAAAGCATCATCCCCACCTGGCTCGGATCCACGGTTTCGACAGAACGTGCGGCACAGCTCGGGCTCCGCAAGGAGGCGCTCTACCGAACGCTGGTGCGGGAAGGATGTGTGAAAGTGTACGGCGGGGCGGCGTCACTCATGCGTGAATTGCATGCGGCCGGGGCCGCAGTCGCGATCGCTTCGAGTGGACCGCGCGCCAACATCGAGTTGCTGATCGACATCATGCAGGCGGCGTGCTGGATCGATGCCGTCGTTGCGGCGGAAGACGTGACTCACGGGAAACCCGATCCGGAGGTGTTCATCAAAGCTGCCGCGGCACTTTCCGTGCCCGCTCCGGCCTGTGCGGTCATCGAGGACTCGGTTCACGGGATCGAAGCCGCCCGGCGAGCCGGTATGTATGCCGTGGCCGTGCTGACCTCTACACCACGCGCCGATCTCGAAGCCGCAGGCGCCGAATGCTTCGCGCCGGAGATCAGCGCTCTCGACGCTGCAACGCTGCTGCGCGTACTGCGCGCGAGAACCTGAGGAATACCGCCCCCCCAAAGCATCATCGAGCGGCTTTTACTCCCCATACCATTGCCTGCTCCGGACGTTCTGGAATTGCCAGGGGCTTTGGACGTCGAGCCGTTCGGGAAAATACTTGCCACGCCCATCGAGGGGCGTCCACTCCGTGAATTCTCCGACCATGCGGCCGAGGTACGGTTCTGCTGTCGCCAGACAATCATCGAAATCCAGGTCGTCGGGCTCCAACACACCTCGCCGCGGGTGGCGCAAGGCCCACATCACAGCGGCAATCGCCCCGGCCGTCACCTGTACCGTTGTGGCGTTCGCGTATGCCACATGCCGGCGCGCATCATGAATGGAAAGCTGCGAACCATACCAGTACGCATTCCGTTCGTGTCCGCTGAGGAGCACGCCCAGCTCATCCATCCCTTCCACGATCTCCGCACCGAGGCGCCGGCAGGTGGATTGCAGGACCCACCCCCTCCCTTCCAGTTCCAGCGCGGATAGCATGGCATCGTCACACGGGTGGTATACGAACATCACACTCGGCCGGTACAGAAATTCGTCACCGTCACAAATCGACAGATAATCGGCGATGGAAAAAACCTCGTCATGCGTCACGAGCATGCCCTGAAAACCACCAATCGAAGGCGCCCAGCTCCGTGCAAAGGTGCCTGCCCCAGGGCGCTCCAGATACAACGTACCGGAACCACGACGATGTTCGCGCGCCCGGATCGGCCGGCGTTTCTCAGAAGTGCCGAAGGACAGTTCGACCGGCTGCATCAACTCATCGACGAACCCATCTATCGACCATGTGTTGATGAATTCTCCGTGGCGTTTCGGCCGCTGACTGGCCTGGGTGTCACGCTCCGATATCTGAATCGTGGAAATGCCCAGATCGCGTGCAAGAATTGCCCACTCCTCACGCGTGGCAGGCTTGCCGTTTTCATTGCGAATGGCCTGCTTGAGATGGAGAAGTGCGCGTTTGACAAAGTGCGATACCAGGCCGGGATTCGCACCGTGATCGACGATGGCCGTGGGTGAATCGGGCCCCAACTCCCTTGCAAGTTCGATGACCCTGGCACGGACGGCATAATTCGTGCGATCGGACAGTTCCAGCATGGGATTATCAAAGACGCCGGGCCAGGGTTCGATCGAAGTATCGACGTAGAGCGCACCGCGTTCCGCGCAGAATCGGATTAAATCCACACTCGAAATATCGATCGATAAATTCAGCATGAAATCGCCATCGCGAACGTAGTGTTTGAGGATTGAGCGGTAATTGCCGGGCGTCAGGATGCAGTGGATGAACCGCGTTCCGCAGCGTTCCGCAATTCGCCGGCCTGCTTCGTCGGCGGAAAGAACGACCATACGTTCATAGATCCCCTCGATGTGGCGTCCGATCACCGGCAAAAGCGCCTGGCCAATGCTCCCACAGCCGATCATGATCATACGCCCCGCAAAGCTCGGTGGCATCCGTGACTCCTATCCGGGTGCTCCCATCTCCAACCCCGGTGTGCACGTGGAAATGGGCTGTCTTATATCACGGATGACAATGAAATAGACAAATTTACCGGACCGAGGGGTAGACTCCGACCGTAAACGAGCATCGCCAAACGACGACGGGCGGGTTCTTTCGAAAAATAAGAGTCTGCAGGTAATCGTCAGAAACGGCCGCTCATCCTTCAGCGAATACCGATCCGCTCCGCATTGAAGAACATCGTAAAACCACATGCCCGGCATTCACGGACCAGAAAGTGGAGGGCGCGACTGAAATCAGGTTGCTGCCCGGGAAGAACGAATGGGGCGGTCACCAGATCCGGATGGCTGAAAAACTCGTCCGAGCGGCCGCAAGCCTGACACTCCTTCGCATGATCCGTGATCTGCTTGAACCAATGTGCCAGTTTCTTCTGCTGGTCGGCGGTGAACATTTGAGAGGCTCCTTCTGTCACTACAGGCCCCGGTCGCGAGAAAATCTCTGAACTACCACAAATCTGAGGCACAAGACCGGACAATCGAGATCCTATAGAACGCGCCACTCATAAGGGAAGATTCCCCGTGGCGGCACGCACACTTTTGTCGCGCTTGTACGCTTCGAGCGTTCGTTGTGCGATGCGCCACTGGTGCACTTCGTCGGCGCCATCGGCAAAGCGCGCCCAACGCGCATGCTGAGCCATCATGGCCAGCGGCGTATCGGTCGAATACCCCAGGGCGCCATGTACCTGGATGGCCCGATCGATGATGCGATTGAGTGAATTGGCCACGAAGTGTTTCGCCATCGACACCTCCCCGCGAAAATCCTCCCCACGATCGATCTTGTAGGCAGCGTGCAAAACCATGAGTTTGCACTGGTAGAGTTCCATCGTGGAGTCGGCGATCATCCATTGAATCCCCTGTTTCTCGGACAGCAACGAACCGTGGGCAAACCGTTGCAGAGAACGATCGGCCATCATGTTCAGCGCGACTTCAGCCTGGCCGATCCAACGCATGCAGTGCGCCAGACGGGCCGGACCGAGACGGGCCTGGCCGAGCAAGTGGCCCTGGCCACGTTGCCCCAGCAGATTTTCACGTGGAACGCGCAAATTCTCGATGCGAATCTCGGCGTGATTGTGATGGCCGGACATGGTCGTGATATCACGCACCACAGTCCAGCCCGGTGACGGAAGGTCTACGAGGAAGGCACTGTTGGCGGCCTGGGGGATCTCGGGATCCTCTTCGGTTCGTGCGATCAGGATTGCAAACTTCGCCCCGCTGGCTCCCGAAATGAACCACTTGTGACCATTGATCACCCAGTGATCCCGCTCGAGTACCGCTTTGGTCTGGATGAGGGTCGGATCCGACCCGGCGACCTCCGGCTCAGTCATGGCGAAACACGAACGCGCGTAGCCCTCACAAAGCGGGCGTAGATACTTCTCCTTCTGCTCCGCAGTGGCCCAGTGCAAGAGAGTATGCATATTGCCTTCATCGGGCGCCTGGGCGTTCAGTGCATAGGGTCCGAATCGCGACTTCGCAGCCTCGGCCGAAACGGCGGCCATCGCCACATGCCCCAGTCCCATACCTCCGAAGTCCTTCGGCATGTGCGGCAGCCACAACTCCCAATCTTTTGCCGCAACGCGCATTTCAATGATCGACTGGATCAAGAAACGCCGGTCACCCGTCCGGCCGGCAATGCGAGCCTCGGCGGGAGCAACCACCTCTTCGATGAAGCGGCGCACCTTGAGACGCAATTCCTCAATCTCGGGAGGGAAACTGAAATCGATGGCCATGGCGAATCCTTTCCGGCGCCCTGCTTACCTGAGGATAGGGTTCAGCGACAGAGGAGATACGGAGCGATGCTCTCCTTGGCTTGCCGGCACCCCTGCGGTAGCTTCAAGCCGTGCGTCACTTCGCCGACGACCTCATCATCCGCATTCGCGCCCTCGGCCACCCCCTCTGCCTCGGTCTGGATCCACATCTAGCGCTGATCCCACCGTTGTTCCGGCGTGGTTCGATGGAGCGGCGTGATCCACAGACGGCTATCGCCGTCGAGGAATTTCTCCGCGCCATTCTCGATCGGTATGCCGGGAAGGTGGCCATCGTGAAGCCACAAAGCGCATTCTTCGAACAGCTTGGATGGCGCGGTGTGCAGGTCCTCGAACACATTGCCGAGCATGCCCGGTCACTCGGATTTCTCGTGCTCCTGGACGCCAAACGTGGCGATATCGACTCGACCGCCGCGGCCTACGCGTCCTACCTGGATCTGGAGAGCGCACTCCCGGTCGACGCCGTCACCGTCAATCCGTACCTTGGACGCGACACCATGGACCCCTTCATCCAGGCGGCACAGGAGCACGGCAGGGGCCTTTTCGTTCTGATCAAGACCAGCAATCCGGGAGCGGCCAACTACCAGGATCTGAACGTCGGTGGAGAACGTCTGTTCGAACGTATCGCTCTGTCCCTGCGGGACGCAACGGAGACTATGTGCGGCCCGCAGACCGGATGGTCATCGCTGGGCGTGGTGGTCGGTGCCACCCAGCCACAGGATGCCCCGCGTGTGCGCGAGATCCTCCCTCACTCTCTCTTCCTCGTGCCCGGCTATGGAGCGCAGGGTGGCGGGGCAACGGCGGCCCTCCGTGGCTTCGTACGAAATTCCGGCGGCTATCTGGAAGGGGGGATCGTCAACTCCTCCCGCGGCGTCTTGTTTCCGGCCGGATCCGACACGAACGATCCAAAGGCCTGGGAGCGGGCCATCGATACAGCACGTCACAAAGCCATCGCTGAGTTGGGCGATGCGGTTTCCTGCTGATCCACGCCGCCGCCGGCGGAACAGGCATGTGACGGTAGAGATCCCAGCGCAGGGAAAAGGACGCGGCCGATCCAACGGGACGGGATAGGATCCCTGGGGATCTCCTGGGCTCATAGGACACCGGGGGACCATGATATCGGGCAGGTGAGCGTTCCCTGGTTGTGCCTGCGGTCACAGCTTGCTACGAAGGCAATCGGAGTAGCCGCCTTTGAGTGAGTCGATCGGTCGCGCCCCTAGGCGCTCACGCAAGCGGGTAAACACGACTACGGCAATCGGTGCCGCCGGTTGTGAGGTGCGGTGTAGGACGGATAACCGTACCGGAGCCCAGGAAACTGGTAGCTCTCATATTAGCGTGGTCGCCTGGCGACCCTGACCTGGAGGCACGAAATGGGCCGTAAATTGTTCGTGGGAAATCTTCCTTTTGACGTGGCAAATCAGGACTTGGAGCAACTGTTCGGCCAGGTCGGGAAGTGCGATTCGGTGTCGGTGATCACCGATCGCATGACGGGGCGCTCGCGCGGATTCGCTTTCGTGGAAATGAGTTCAGACGAGGAAGCGGAGCAGGCAATCCAACAATTCAACGGGTACGACCTTCACGGGCGTGCCATCACCGTCAACGAAGCAAGGGAACGCGAGCAACGTCCGGGCGGCGGCGGCGGTTTCGGCCGTGGCGGCGGTTTCGGCGGCCGTGGCGGGCCGGGTGGCGGTCGCGGTGGCCGTGGCGGCGGCGGTGGTGGTGGTGGCCGCGGTCGCTACTGATTTTCTCTGAACACACAAGAAAGGCGGTCCTTCTGGGACCGCCTTTCTTCCCCGCACCCCCCGGCATCAGCCGCGCACCGGCACGAACCACACCGGACACGGGGCACGATGCAGCACGTCACGTGCGGTATCGTGCGTGAACACACGACGGAAGAAACTCCGTGCGTGTTCCCCCATGACGATGAAGGCGGCGCCGAGGCGCTGACTGACTTCGATGATCCGGGCCGTCGGATCACCCGTCTCGACGTGCTCGTGCACCTGGATCGCAGGAATGTCCTCCGGTGTCGACGCTGCGAGCGCCTCCTGCGCTTTTTCGAGTTGCTGGACGCTCGCGCCACCAGGCAGCACGTGCAGCAGGTGGACCTGCAACGGCAGGAAACGCGCCATTTCGAAGGCATAAGCCACGGCTTTTTGCGCGGAATCCGACAGGTCTGTCGGCACGACAACAGCAACGCCGTTGCCCTGCGGATCACGCAATCGGAAGCCCTCGGCATTCACCCCTTCGTGCAGGGTGAGCACAGGACAGGGACTTCGATCGATCAGCCGTTCGGTAACTGATGCGTGATCCGCCGTGCTCCATCCGTGGCTGCCCAGAACGAGGAGATCGGCCGGCAATGCGTTGGCCAGTTCGAGAAGCACGACACCGAGGGGACCGGAACTGATGCTGGCCTCCACCGCCACGGGTCCCTTGATCTCCTTGATGAGAGCCCTCAGTTGCGACTCGGCACTGATGCTGGATGATGATCCATCATCGCGATGGACCTCGTTCCACTCCCAGGCGCGCGTCACCCCGGGTTGGACCCCGGCAATGTTGTGGTGCAGGAGAAGTCGCGCACCAAATGCGGCACACACTTCAGCGGCAAGGGCCAGTTCCTTTCTCGACAGATCCGAGAAATCGATGGGACAGAGAACGTTCCGCAAGAGCGACATACGCACCTCCGTACTTCCAGCGCTACTTCAAGTTCCCTGCCAGAAGATCATCGCAAGACGCTACGCTGCGAAGAGAGAAGCCGGCGCAAGATTGCGAGGGAATCGCCCGGCTGTTCCTGAAGCCGGGAAAGCCAGCAGAAGATTTCCCGTTTGGCGCGTCCCCGAAGTCTGTGGAACACTACGCTCGATGTCCTGGAACCGATCCCTCCTCTTTTGCCTTCTGCTCGGTTTCTACGGCTGTGTGCCACGAGAGCCGCCCGAGCCCCTGCTTCCGCCACCTGTACCGACCGCCCCGTTGCTCTCCGAAGAGGACGTCAGGCCGATCGCACGCCCCGACCTGCACATCGAATCGGTACAATCGGAGCCTGCCGCCGATGGTTCGGGGACCCGGGTGACCGGTATTCTCGTGAATCGGGGGAATGGCCCGGCACGGACCCTCGAAATCACGGTACGAGTGTTCGATGCGCAAGGGGGTCTACGCCAGCAAACGACGGCGCATGTGGATCGGATTCCCTTGCCTGCCGGAGCAAGCACCTCTTTCTCGGCAACACTTGGTCATGACCCGGAAGCGGAAGAAATTCGCGTCGAAGCCATCGGGAAGTAACGATCGAGCATCCACCGGCGGAACGGCGCTTCGCCGGTACTCAAGGATCCGCCGCACGGAACGTACCAGATCCATCGTGTTTCCGGCCAGGCACACCCCGCATTCTACGGGCTCAAAGATTCTGGATCGATGTCTGTGTATCCGGCTGGAACCGCATGGATATCATCGAGAGGCACAGGGAATACTCGGAAATCCTGCGTCAGACACAGACGGAGGTCTCTCTACCACTTCTCGAGTTTCGCAAGGCGCTCCCGATGCCATGCCGGGTCCCCGAAAGCGTGTTCGTTCCACTTCGCGCGCTTGAACCACAAATGCATGTCGTGCTCCCACGTAAAACCGATACCCCCATGGATCTGTACTGCTCGGTTCGTGGTTCGTGCATAGACATCTGCCAGACGTGCCTTTGCTACCGATGCGGCCCGCGACGCCTCCTTCGGCCGGTGATCGAGCGCATACGCTGCATACCACACAAGGGAACGTGCGGGTTCGATGTCACTGACCATCTCTGCGCATATATGTTTGACGGCCTGGAATGAACCGATCGGGCGGCCAAACTGCTCCCGTACCCGCGCGTATTCCACCGAAAGTTCGAGAGCGCGCTGCGCTCCCCCCAGACAATCCGCAGCGAGGACTACGCAGGCCGCATCCATCACGCGACTCAACACCTTCCAGCCTTTCGTCGCATCTGCCATGAGAGCAGATGCCGGGACTTGTACGTCCTCGAACTCCACCTCACATGGGCGCCGTGTCCGATCGATGTCCTCCAAGGGGTGGATCCGTAGCCCTGGTAGGTCACACGGAACGAGAACGATACCGATCCCCGATTCACCTCTACCCTGCATGCGGACGGCTACCAGGAGGGCATCTGCCACATGGGCATCGAGGACAAACTGCTTCGTGCCACGTAGAGTGAAACCGTTACGATTTTTTGTACACCGGAGTGCCACTCCTTCGGCATCCCAGCGGTCGCTCGCCTCGAGAAGGGCCAGTGTAACGATCGCCTCGCCCGAAGCGATGCGCGGCAGCCAGGCCTTTTTGTGTGCGGGCGGCGCGCCATAGGTCAGTGTCAGCGCCCCCAGAACTGACGAAGAAAAGTAGGGTCCCGGCGCCACGGCACGGCCGAGTTCTTCGGCCAGGACGGCCAGATCCAGAATACCCAGACCGAGTCCTCCCCAGGTTTCCGGGATCACCAGTCCAGTCCATCCCATTTCCGCCATGCCCCGGTGCAGGGCACGCGAGAAACCATCGCCCTCAGGTGGGATGACCTGGCGCACGAATTCCGTCGAACACTCCTTCGCCAGAAAATCTCGAGCGCTTCGCTGCAAAAGTTCCTGATCTTCTGAAAGTCCGAAATCCATCGATTGTCTCCGGGGCGCTCCTTCCCGTTTCCGGTATTTCCGGTACTTCGGCTAGCCCCTGTATCAACGTACCTGTTGCTCGAGGTCCAACACGGAATGGCTTTTCCGCCGTCTACGCGGATCTCTCCCTTGGTAGTCCCAGGCCACGTTCGCTGATGATGTTCTTCTGGATCTGTGATGTTCCACCACCGATGATCAGACCCAGAGTGAACATGAATTCCACCGGCCAGGTGCCACGGTCGATGACGTGTCGAGAGCGGCGCGCCAGTGTCCCATAGGAGCCCATGATTTCCATGGCCAGTGCGGCAATGTCATGGTTGAGTTCGGTCGAGACGAGTTTGTTGACCGACGCTGCGATCCCCGAGGAACGACCTTTGATTGAATCCGTCAGTTGTCGAAAAGCGTGGTATTTCATGGCTTCGACACGCAAAAGCAGGTCCGCCAGCCGCTGGCGCATGACCGGGTCCTCACTTGCCGGGCGCCCGTTACGGAGGTGTTGCCGCGCCAGCCGCACCAGGCCATTGAACATCTGCTGGGTTCGCGTGGTCGATCCGAGCATGTTGCGCTCGTGTGCCAGGGTGGAATTGGCCACGAGCCATCCCTCGTTCAACTGACCTACCAGATTCTGCCGTGGCACCCGTACGTCTTCGAAAAAGACCTCGTTGAAGCCGGCGTCTCCTGTCATCTGGACGAGCGGACGCACCGTGATGCCGGGCGATCTCATGTCGATGAGGATGTAGGAGATCCCTTTGTGTTTGGGCGCCTGAGGATCGGTGCGGACGAGGCAGAACATCCAATCGGCGTATTGCGCATTGGATGTCCAGACTTTCTGGCCATTGACGATGAACTCATCGCCAACGAGATCTGCCCGCGTCTTCAATGATGCGAGATCCGATCCCGAGCCGGGCTCCGAATACCCCTGACACCAGATTTCTTCGGCCGTCAGGATTTTCGGCAGGTAACGCTGTTTCTGTTCCTCGGTGCCGTGGCGGATCAGCGTCGGACCGACCATCTGGATCCCCATGATCCCGATCAGCCCGGGAGCGCGCGCAAGCAGCAGTTCTTCGTTAACGATCGTCTGCCGCACCACGTCGGCTTCTTGCCCACCGTATTGCCGGGGCCATCCGAGAGCGACAAGACCGGCATCATATAATTTGCGTTGCCACGCACGCATCTCGGCGATCTTACGCGGATCGCCATGTTCACTGGGCTGTGAATCCCTGTCCTTACGGGGAACGTTGGTCTTGATCCAGGCCCGCACCTTCTGGCGGTACGCTTCCTGTTCCGGTGTAAAAGAAAGATCCATGATTCACCTCATCTGTCCTGCGGCCTGCTTGACGCATTCGGCTGCACGGAGCAACCAAAACCTGAGCTCCCTGTTCGAAATCAGGTGCTGCGGCGGACGAATCGCCCCCCCAGCTCAGACTTTCACCCGATGCAGTCCCAACCAGCGACGGATTGCCCAACGTTGAACACGGCTTGGGATCTTGCCGCGAAGGATATGGCGAATCCACGAATCGGCGCTCACCGGATAACGGAATCGCGGGTGAGCCGTCTCGAGAGCCTGCGCAATGACAGCAGCCACCTCCTGCGGATCGCGTGCGTTCTTGCGAACATATTCATCGACCGTTTTCTCCAGGTGATCGAGGATGGGTCGATAGGCACTGTCCGGCGGTTTGATCCGTGGCGAGTTGTCCCAGATCCCTGTCCGGTATGGTCCCGGCTCGACCAGAATGACATCGATACCGAAGGGACACACCTCGAAGGCCAGTGACTCCGCCCAGCCTTCCACGGCCCACTTGGACGCACAGTAAATCGAGTTCGCCGGCTCTCCCGAGAATGCCGAATCGCTGGAAACGATGAGAATCCGCCCCCGCCGTTGTGTGCGGAATACCGGCAGCAAAGCGCGGGTCAGCCGCAGCACTCCGAAGAAATTGGTTTCCATGACACGCCGTTCATCGCTCTCCGGCAGATCCTCGAAGAAGGCGCCCACGGCCACGCCTGCATTATGAACGACCGCATCCAGGCGTCCTCCCGTCTTTTCCAACACGGCAGTAACCGCAGCGTCGACGGAGTGCGGCTCCGTGACATCGAGAAGCTCTACGCTGACACGCTCCCAGACTCCCGCCCTGGATACAGCCTCATCCAGTGCAGCACGCCGTTCGAGATTGCGCATCGTGGCAATTACGTTCCACCCTCGCTTTGCCAACTCCGTCGTTGCTGCCAATCCGAACCCCGAAGAGGTTCCCGTAATCAGCACCGTTCGCATCACTGACCCCCGATTATTTCGTTGCCGCTGTGGACATTCATTCGCTTCACGAACGCCATACGATGCTCTTCGGAAGTTTGGAACTCTGCACCGTGAAAACTGCCGATACTGGACGGACGGGAACAGGTGCTGTCTTGTGATTCGGGTATGTGATCTGCTTTACGCGTGGCGTTGCCTGGTATGATCGATGACTGACAGCTTCGTTCTGGCGCTCGACATGGGATCCGGCTCGGCCAAGGCGGCTCTCATTTCAATACAGGCGGAGATCGTGGCCTCCGCGGCGCGACCGATCACCACTCACTATTTCGCCAACGGCGGAGCGGAACAGTGTCCCGAAGAATGGTGGCAGGCTGTGATCGGTGCCGCACAGGAAGTGGTTCACAAGGCCGGAGTTCCGGCGGAAAGAATCATCGCCGTCGCGTGCACGACGCAGTGGGCCGTCACGGTCCCTGTTGATCGGAAAGGACATGCTCTGCACAACGCACTGTCCTGGATGGACACACGCGGGGGTCCATCCAACCGAACGCTCGTCGAAGGTTGGCCCCAATTTGCCGGCTACAATCTGTGGAAGCTGCGCCAGTGGGTCAAACTCGCGGGTGGCGCACCGACACGCACCGGTGTCGATGGACTTGGGCATATTCTGTTTTTCAAGAAAGAGCGGCCCGACCTATACCGGGAAACCTATAAATTTCTCGAACCGATGGACTATCTGAACCTGCGTCTTACCGGTCGTTATGCGGCCTCGTACGGAACGATTTTCCCGTATTGGGTCACTGATAATCGGTGTGCTGACAGGGTCAGATATGACTCCAGACTCCTGCGTCTGGCCGGCATCGATCCCGACAAGCTGCCCGAACTCTTACCGGTCGACACCGTGCTGGGCACGTTGAAGCCGGAGGTTGCTGATCTGCTCGGGCTGTCGCCCGAAACACGGGTCATCATGGGCTCCTGCGACGGACATTCGGCGGCCATCGGTGCTGGCACCGTGCGAGATTTCGACGGTTACTTTTACATCGGAACCTCCGCCTGGATGAGTTGCCATGTGCCTTGGAAGAAGACCGATCTGTTCCACATGATCACGACAGGGCCGTCCGCTCTGCCAGGCCGTTACGTCGTCATGGCAGAGCAGGGAATGGCCGGACGTTGCCTCGAACTGCTGAAAGACAATCTTCTCTTTCCACACGGTGATGAGACAGTGCACGTTCCGCAGGATGTCTACGGCTATTTGAACCGGCTGGCAGGAGAAACCCCGGCGGGCAGCGACGGGCTCATCTTCACGCCGTGGGTGAATGGTGTGCTTGTCCCGGGAGATGATCCATTTACCCGCAGCGCCTTTTTCAATCAGAATCCACGCACCGGCCGTGCGCAGTACGTGCGTGCCGTGATGGAAGGCGTGGCATTCAACCTGCGGTGGCTCAAGACGCATGTCGAGAAATTCATCGGACGCCCTTTTGATCGATTGCGATTCATAGGCGGGGGTGCGCTCTCCGACGTGTGGTGCCAGATCACAGCCGACGTTCTGAACTGCCAGGTCGATGTCCCGGCCGAACCGCGCATGGCCAATGCGCGTGGCGCTGCCCTGGCCGCCTTTCATGCCCTGGGAAAGATCTCGCCCGATGCCATGCCCGGACTCGTGCCGAGCGCCCGCACATACAAACCCGAGCCGCAACAGCGCAATCTCTACGAACACCAGTTCGAACACTTCCTGGCCTGCTATCGTCGCATGAAGCCGATCTACCGGAACATGAATGCGCCGCGATCGGACCACCTTTCGGATTGAAAGACCTGCCACGAGGAGAACCCATGCTGAACCTTCACCCGTATCGTGACGAGACACAGACGTACGTACGTATTCCTGAACGCGGACGAGACAGGGCGGACATTCTCGCGGAACTGCGCAAGATCGCCGACATCGAAGATTCCAAATGGGAAGGTGGACAGATTTCAGGCTCCTACTACCATGGTGGAAAGGACCATTACGCCTTCCTGAATCAGGTTTTCGGGCTCTTTTCTCACGTGAACCTGTTGCAGCGCGACGTCTGTCCGAGCGGCACCAAGTTCGAAAGCGAAATCATCGCGATGACGGCATCGATGCTGCACGCGGAAGCGGCAGCAGCGCTCGATCCGAAGGACCAGGTGGCCGGTGCCATCACATCGGGTGGCAGCGAGAGCATCATGCTGCCCATGTTGGTGTACCGGGAGCAGGCTCGTACCGAACGTGGCATCACGGCACCCGAGATGGTGGTGCCCAGTAGCATCCATCCGGCATTTTCGAAGGGCGCACATTACTTTGGCATCAAGCTGGTCCGTGTCCCGGTCGGAGCTGATTTTCGCGCCGACGTCGCGGCGATGCGGGCTGCCATTACAAAAAATACGATCGCCATTGCGGGAACGGCAGTGAATTACCCACATGGTCTCATCGATCCGCTCTCTGAACTCTCCGACCTGGCCCTGGAGGCTGGCATCGGATTCCACGTCGATGGATGCCTCGGCGGCTTTTTATTGCCCTGGATCGAGAAGCTGGGCTATCCAGTGCCGCCGTTCGACTTCCGGCTACCCGGAGTCACCTCGATGTCGTGCGATACGCACAAGTGGGGCTACGGCCTGAAAGGCGCTTCGGTCGTCCTCTACCGCAATAAGGAACTGCGCCGCCACCAGTATTTCTCGATCGCCGACTGGGCAGGTGGGCTGTACGCCTCTCCGACGATGGCCGGCAGTCGTTCGGGCGGTATTACCGCCTCGACCTGGGCGGCCATGGTCACGCTGGGAGAAGAAGGGTATCTGGATGCAACACGGCGCATCATGACGGCGGCCGACAAGATCAAGGCGGGCGCACGCCAGATTCCGGAGATCAAGGTTGCCGGAGATCCTCTGTTCTGTATCGCCATGATGTCGGACGTGGTGAACATCTACCACGTCAACGATTATCTGGCCGATCAAGGCTGGCGGCTCAACGGCACACAGTTACCACCGGGCTTTCACATGTGTGTGACCCTGCCACAGACCCAACCCGGTGTGGCGGAGAAATTCGTCGCCGATCTGAACGCGGCAGTCCAGTACGCGAAAAATCCGCCGGACAGTCCCCCACGCAGCGGTGCCATGTACGGTGGTGGGAGTATGCCCATGGAATTCGTCGATCAGATGATGTTGGCATACCTCGACATGACCTACGAACTCGGATGAACGTCCGATTCTGGATAGTGCGATAAACGACAGGCGGGCACTCCCCATGGAGGAGTGCCCCGCCTGTTTCCAACGTCACTGTCGAACGGCTTGCCGGTTACTTCTTGGCGGCCAGACTCTTGGCGTACTCGGCCGTTGCTTTGAGTTCTGCATCGCCCAGGGATTTCACGGCCTTGGGGTGTTTTTTCGTTTCCTTGATCGCAGCCGCCAGTTCCTCGATGCTTTGAGCCGCCACTTTCTCATCACCCACGAGAGGGGGAACCTTCATCGATTTTCCGCTGCTGGTATCCGACATGCCCGTTTCACCGTGGCACTTGGCGCACGACTTTTTGAATTCCGCGGCACCGTCGGCCGCCCAGGCTGTCGACCCCGCGACAAGAAGCAGCGCGGTTGCCATCACAATCGTTCGCATCATGATCCGTTCCTTTCCTACGACGTAGTCTGATCCACTTCGATCGCCCTCAACAGTGACGTATGATCCACGCGCTCCGCAGCACACAAAATGCGTGCACCGCCTATTTCTTCTTCTTCGGGGGAGGCGGCACCTTGCGGACGGGCGCTGGCGCCGGCCTTTCATCATCCTTTACGGCCTCGTTACGGGTCGGCACGTTCGTCCCGACAAAACCGGATACCCGGCCGCTGTCGTCGAACTGCACGCGATACGTGATCCAGCGGTTCATCCAGTAGAGCCAGTCATTCGACGCGGTTGAGGAGGTGCGATGTACCGGCGGATAACCGAGCGACAGCAACACCTGTTCCTTCGTCATACCCACTTCGACACGGGAATCTTTGATCGCCTGCAACGCAGAGTTGGAACTCCTTGCAGCAATCCCACGTGGATCTTCGGAGACAAACATTTTGTCGATATACTGCTGGAGAGACTCTTCCTTGGTCCCGTATTCCTGAAACAGCGTTAGACGTTTCCCAGCCGCATTGAAAGTTACGGATCTGGACCCGCCACCGACGATCTGCACGGGTGTACCAAACGGGATCACCTGTCCGACGTGGTAATTCGCATCGGTGATCTTCTCTGTTTCGTAGTGGATGTTGCAGCAGGTGTAGAGAGTCCGCCCCTGGTATTGTGCCAGAAGCCCTTCAGGCAACCCCCTCTGACAGCCCCACCACACAAACGCGGCAAACGCAGCTATGGCCACTCTTGACAGTCGACGCATTCACACACCTCCCACGAAGGCACTCCTGAAGCAGGCCGAGTCGTATCTCGTGCTCGGCCAGCACACACCAAGTCAGGCATAAAGTCAACGTGGTCCCCACAGTGCGCGGCAAGGAAACAACTCTTTCAACGACTGCGACCTGAAACCTGCGCGACCTCGAGCAGCCGGACCAGTTGATTGCCGAACTGGACCGCAACGGCGGCGTCAACTTGATGGTGATTGTCGCGCAGCGTGGAAAAGCGGGGAGCTTGCGGGCAGTAGCGTTGGTTGTACGGCACCACTCCCCGTGGCGTCGCCTCGGGTCCATCCGCAACGCGCGCACCAGAAAACACTTGAACATCGTAAAGGTCTTCACGACGGCCCCCCACTATCCTAACGGCGTGGTCACGATTGACCTTTCTGTTTTTCGCTGCGTAAGCCATTTTATCAACTTTCTGCCGCACCACGCCCAGACCAGAGGGAATAGATCCGTCCACCACATTCGAGTACTATCCGTTTGACAACTTGACCGGCTATGTGCAAGGAACACCCAGAACTGACGGCATCCCAATCGACGTTCGTCTTAAAAGGGGGTCGCATGCTTCGAAAATCAATTTTGTGTGCTTTCGTTCTGCTCGTGCTGGCGGCTTTGCCGAGCGCAACGTGGGCGACACACTTCCGTTATGGGCACTTGACCTGGAAGCGGCGTCCCGACCTTTCGCCAACGACCGCGGAAATAACCCTTACGAATGCCTTCCGAAGATCCGGGTACCTTGGATCGGGTGGGGACGGGTACGCGGTAACAGGCGACGTCATCTCTGAAAATATCGGGGGTACTTATCTCGATTTTGGTGACGGCACCTGGTTGCCCAACTCAGGCGGTTATCTCAAATATCGTGTCACGGCCTATGACCCACAATCCGATTGGCTGATCGGGGTAGCAATTGATCAAAGCAACCCCTCTGAGCTCATCCTTCATGAATACCCGTCCGCGAACAACGGAGGCGTGCCGTGGATTGCCTCTATTGACAGTTGCTGTCGTATAAACACACTGGAAAACGCTGCCGGTGACGATTACAGGGTGGAGACACCGATTGATTTTTCAGTCAACGGACGCTCTCCGGTCAGCAGTCTTCCACCGATCGTATCCTGTCCCGCAAACGGCACTTGCACGTACGTTGTTCCAGCGGCGGATTCCGATCCCGGTACGAAGTTGTCCTGGCGTTTAGCCAATGCAAGCGAAGATGGCGGGATTACGCAGCCAGGGCCACCTTATGTTGTGAATCCACTGTCCGTAGGTGGAACAACTGGCATCGTCACGTGGGACACAACGGGAGCCGCTGTCGGAAGCCTCTGGGCCGTGCAGATTGTGATCGAAGACCGCGATGCATCAACCGGACTCTTGCGCGGTAAGGTGGCCGTGGACCACATTATAATAATCGTGGCAAGTGGAACGCCTCCCGTCATCGAGCCGCCGGCAAATACTCCTCCTATTTGTGCAAGCACTCAATCGGCATTCGTCGGGGCCCTCCTGACGTTCACGGTATTCGCCTCAGATCCCACTCCGGGCGATACAGTGACTCTAAACTCTGCGGGTATTCCGGTGGGTGCGGTGATCACACCACCGCTGCCGGCAACGGGCAATCCTGTCTCGGCAACCTTCAAATGGAAGCCGAAGACAGGCGACGTAGGCGACTACGTTGTCAATTTCACCGCCACTGATACGGCTGGCCTGCAAACGCTGTGTCCGGTTACGATCACCGTGCGGGCAGCCCGTGGCCGGGCCTCCGCACCTGCGATGTCGACCGCGGGACTTCTGCTTTGTGCTGCGTGCCTGGCCATGATAGGGGCCCGAGCTGCCGCACGGCTCCGGGATCGGTCTGTTTGATCAACAATCCAGCGTGGACATCCACTTTGGCTGGGTGGATGTCCAATCGGGTCGGGTGGATGTCCAATCGGAGGAGAGAGTGTAAACTTCCTCGCGCGACGCTCTCGGAAACCCGTGATTCCCTGGCACACCATTGATACCTTCCATCGGTGCCCACTGGAATCGAGGAGCGTTTCACCCCGGCTGCGCTGACCGCGCTGCGCGATGCGATCGCTGATGCGGGGGGCAATGAGATCTACTTTCTCGGCGCTTGTGACAACACGGGTCGCATCGATGGCATCCGCGTCCTCGCCCGTGGCAATGCGCACGCCGTACCCGCTCTCCTGCAGGTTCCACGGCCCGGCGAGGTGGTCATCCACAATCATCCGAGCGGCGTTCTCCAACCCTCCGATGCCGATCTCAATATCGCCTCCACCCTCGGAAATGATGGCATTGGCACTTACATCGTCGATAACACGGCCACGCGGATCTACGTCGTCGTCGAACCGCATCACCAGACAGCCCCGGTCCAGCTCGATGGTTCGGAAACGGTCTCCTTGCTCGATGAAGGAGGCGCAGTCGCTTCCCGCTTGCCCGGTTATGAGCATCGGCCGCAACAACTGCACATGCTTGCCGCCGTCACCGATGCCTTCAATGATTCTTCTGTCCTGAGCGTCGAAGCGGGCACCGGTACCGGCAAGTCGCTCGCCTATCTCCTGCCGGCCCTGTCATGGAGCCTGCAGAACAAAGAGCGCGTCGTCGTCTCAACGCATACGATCAACCTCCAGGAACAGCTCATCACCAAGGATCTGCCCTTTCTCGTCCAACAAGCCGGCCTCGAAGCGACCACCGCACTGGTGAAGGGTCGCGGCAATTACCTCTGCAAACGCAAAGCGGAACAGATCGAACTGCAACAAAAGGAGCTGATCGAAGACGACCTTTCCCGAGAGCTGCGCGAAGTGCTTGCCTGGGCCCAACGCACGCGCGACGGTAGCCTGAGCGATCTCGCTGTGCGCCCGCGTTCCGAGGTGTGGGAACAGGTCGTCTCGGAGAATGACAATTGCCTGCGGGCACGCTGCCCCCACTACAGTAATTGCTTCTTCTATAGCGCGCGGCGCGCCGCCGCCCAGGCTGATATCATCGTCGTCAATCATCATCTCCTGATGGCCGATCTCGCCCTGCGCGAGCAAACGGGCAGTTACACGCAAAATGCTGTCCTGCCCCCGGCTCGCCGCATCATCATCGACGAGGCGCACCATCTGGCCGATGTCGCCACCAATTTCTTCTCCACACGCTATGGCCTCGCCACACTGGAACGCAATTTCAGCCGGCTTCGTAGCTCCCGCATCGAAACGAAGGGCATCCTTCCCGCAATGCTGGCGATCCTCCGGCGCATTCGCAGTGGTCCGTCCGCTACCGTGGCAGAGGGCGCCGCAAACCTGATCGAAGGGCAGTTGCTGGGGCGGTGGTTCGACGTCCTCACCGAAGCGGACCGGATCTTTACCGAGTTGCTTTATGCCTTCGAGGAAACCACCGGTCTGCAGGCCAACCCGGGTACCGATATCAAACACCGGATCGTTCCGTCTTTCCTGAATACCTCCTACTGGACCCAGGTAGAGACGGAGCTGGGTCGACTGGCACAAATGGCAGAGTCTTTCGCACAGGATCTGACCGGCGTGGCCGATCGCATCGACATCATCGAGGACTCGGTCGAAAAACAACTCGTCTACCTGAACGCCGATCTGAAGGCCGCACAGGGACGCATTCTTGCCTTCGCCGTTGGCCTGGGAGCCTATGTTACAGGCATCGACGGCCATTGCCGCTGGATCGAAGTGACGACTCGCAGCCGGCGTGGCAAGCACATCGTCTTTTGCAGCGCGCCGATCGCCGTGGCACCGCTGTTGCGGGAGGCCCTGTTCGATCAGTTCCCGACCGTCGTCATGACCTCAGCCACACTCACCGTGAATCGGCGCTTCGATTATTTCCACCGGGAGATCGGCCTCGACGAGTTCAAAGACCGGGAACGTATTGCCAGCCTGCACATCGACTCTCCGTTCGACTTTGCCTCGCAATCCCTGCTGGCCGTGCCCGACGACATACCAGAGCCGAACGACGGGAGGTACGAACGAGCCACCCATCTTGCGCTACGCGAGATTCTCCAGGCCACACGGGGCGGAACGTTCGTCTTGTTCACGGCGTTCGCTTCTCTGCAACGTGCTGCAGCCGCGCTTGCTCCCGAACTGAATGCAGCAGGATTTACCATTCTCCAACAAGGGACTCTGAACCGCCATCACCTCCTCGAGCGATTCGTCACAGCACCGCGCGCCGTGCTGTTCGGGACGGATAGTTTCTGGGAGGGTGTGGACGTTCGCGGCGATGCCTTACGTTGTGTCGTCATCACACGGCTGCCGTTTCGCGTCCCCACTGAACCGATCGAACAAGCGCGCGTCGAACACATCGAAGCGCAGGGCGGGAACCCGTTCATGGAACACACCGTGCCGCAAGCCGTCATCAAGCTGAAACAGGGATTCGGCCGGCTGATCCGCGCCACCACCGATCGCGGTGCCGTTGTCCTCCTCGATAGCCGCGTCGTACGCAAGCGATACGGCCAGGTCTTCCTCGACTCATTGCCTCCGGCACGCCGGCTGATCGCCAGGAGCGAACGGGTGTTCGCCGAGTTACGACAATTCTATACGGAACAGGACTAGGCTCGGCAGGTCAGGCTCGCCGGATCGTTCCAACCGTCCAGATGTCTCGCGCAATCCCTCTCAACCTTTCAGACTGCCGCTGAGAATCCCTGCAATGTAATAGCGCTGCAGCGCCAGAAACAGCACGACGACCGGCAGTACCGTGAGCACGGCTCCGGCCATCATCAGTTCGGTATCCTGTACGTGTTCGCCGATCAGATTCGCCAGGGCTACGGGAAGCGTATACATCGAACTGTCGGTCAGTACGATCAAAGGCCAGAGGAAGTCGTTCCAGGTCCCCATGAACGTGAAGATGGCCAGGGTCACCAGAACCGGACGGCAGGCCGGTAAGAACAGTGACCAGTAGATCCTCAGTTCGCTGGCACCGTCGATGCGCGCAGCGTCGAGCAGGCTATCCGGAATCCCCGCAGCATACTGGCGGATCAAAAAGATACCGAAAACACTCGCCAGGCCGGGCACCAGAACACCCCAGTAGGTGTTCACGAGATGCAGCTCTTTCAAAAGGAGGAAAAGAGGGAGCATCCCGACTTGCCCGGGAATGACCAGGGCAGCCGTCGGTGATAAATTTCATTGTCCAATTTTTATCATTAGCACATCTGTAAATAAATCCGGGAATCTCGAAATTGAAGTCTGAGGATTTATTTTTATCTGAACCTTTTTCTTCTTTTACAGACAATACTATCGCTGCATATTCTGTTTTGCCAGAGTCATTTTTAATTGCAGTCAT